>Ga0123354_10011383_pt1 | contig 13741 bp, 10 predicted proteins | sample TergutLab28metaG_2_FD_97872 | JGI IMG/M metagenome (GOLD analysis project Ga0123354, IMG submission 97872) | Labiotermes labralis P4 segment gut microbial communities from Petit-Saut dam, French Guiana - Lab288 P4 | ecosystem: Host-associated > Arthropoda: Insects > Digestive system > Gut ... | reverse complement strand
GTTTTTTCCTCTTAAAAATGCAGTTTGTTTCATAATTCTAACGTATTTGGTTCCTGTATTATTCACATTTTATATACAGGATGTGCTAAAATTAAAAAAATAATTCCGGCGCCAAGAGGTTAATATAGATTCTTAACCTTGTTGTATGCTTTCTGCTGGGTAATTCCTCGGCGTCTCAATTTTATATGCAAAATATAAAATTCGGACGCCAGAAGAAAGCATACAACATTCAGAACACGACGAAAGTTTGAAATCAAGGATCCTTAACCTTGGCACTGAATGGAAGTGGTAAGTTTCATGCTATGGCTGCTTTACTTCTGGGTAAAATTGCCCAGTACCCATTTTGTGGGAGGTTTGGTAGACCCTACAGCCAGGCTGGATGTTCTGGAGAAGAGGAAAATTTGTTGTCACCTCCTCAGTCATCAGCCCATAGTCTAGTCGGTGTAATGACTGTGGTACAGAACAGTAGTCACTGTCACCAGAAATGATAACATAATGCAGTGGTTCCCAAAGTGTGCTCCACTGATCCCAAGGGATCTGCGTCCAGTTCCAAGGGGATCCATGGACACATTTCTATAATGGCTACTTTGAAGTTTCCTTATTTTTTTAAATTAAAGCAATAATGTATTATTAAAAATAATCACGGAACTTCTTTAATTTGCAATATGTATGACTGTTAGAATATCTAATTAAGAAACCCCCTGTATCCAAGCAGCGAGCGAGTCATTTTAATGAAGGTCAAATCATGCAGTATGTTGTTATGTATGCTACTGGCATGTATTCCAGCTATTTAAATAAGTTCCAAGATATAAACTTTAAATTCTGGATATCTATCATCCAGACACTCTACATTTACGTGAGCAGGGACATAAGGATCTGTGGTTCTTTTTCAAAACCAAAAGCGGTCCACAAGCAAAACATTTTTGGGTACATTGATATAATGAAGCTTGTTTTGAGACACTCATATGAATGCTCATATTGGTGGGATATGTCTTATCTTATATGTGTGTAAATATGCTCTGGACTTTTCATTTTATCACTTTTGTGTAAAATAGAAGATAATGAATGCCCTTGAATGTAAACAAACTAATCATGGCAAATGCATTTCCAAGCTTGTGTCAACAAACCCATCTGTTGTGTTACTAACTCCATGGAACAGTTTTAGAGAAGCTAATAATTCCTCTGCTACTCTGGAAATTCCTTGCATTTTGTGGGAAATGAAGTCTCACTAGAGTGTTCAAAACAGCCAGCCTGTTGCTCCTGTTTGGAGCCAGATAATTCTAATGCATTCGCGCCCACGTTAAATACAGTTTAATACTCTTCTATCTCTACCTAGATTTGATATTGATATTGATATAGTTGTTAACTGCAGTTGGATTGATACCCGGTGGCAGTAGTATAGTACACATTTACACACAAACAGTACTTAGGACAACACAATTAACAGCTTTGGTTGGAAGGCTTTCTGGGATTCGAACCCAGAGTGGTCAAACGAAAATTAACGTGGGAAGAGTGCGGGCCGTGCCCTGTCTTGGCGAGTTATACCCTGGCATGCCTTACAACTGAGGAAGAAGCGTGGAGAAACCTCAGTCAGGATAGCTGAAGAGTGCCAGTTGGCACAATGAAAATAGAATATACAGAACAGAACATACATAACAATGAGAATACATAAGCATAACAATAAAAATACATAATGTGATAAACGAAAAAGCCATATAAGCAGCAAACTTCATATGATCTATATATCTTCTAATAATATTAGACACACTGTATTTATGTGACACTTGTTACCAAGTGTCGCATAAATACAGTTGTTTCTCCTGATGATGGGCACACAGTAGCCTGAAACATGTAGAGATTAATAAATATACTAAGGAATAAACATACTTAGAAAAAACTGTGCACCAAGTTGGCTTTAATTACAAGATCATACAGGGATGCACCGTCAACAAAACGTAAAATTTCCCAAGCAGTCTCTTTCCTACAGGTTTCACCACTGAAACCCTGTATGCATGTGTGTACCTCATGTGCACGAATCTGATTTTCTGTTGTTACGTGAAAGTACTAAAGTGCATCTCCTCTTATATCTTTTCTATATTAAGCCATATCCCATTCTCAGCTTTCAGAAACATGGAGTACTTGTCAAATTTATAAGGAACTTCTGTCTTTGGTGATGGTGCCAAGTGGAAGTTCTTGATCAGGTGGACCATCGCCGTCTTTGTGCTCATGAGAGCAAAGCGCATACCTGAGAAAGGAAACGAGTTACATCATAATATAAACACTAAAGAGTGTGTCTTGATTCTTGTAACTGTAACTACAATGGAAAACCATAGCAAACAGGTGCTTTGCCATAACTTTATAAAGTTGACATGGTAAAAATTACATCAGATTTTCTCATTTTACTCCAGGAGTGCTGGTTTGGGTGTTCTGTTGTTTAGATTAATTTCTTAATTTATAAAGTTGACTTGATAAAAACTGCATCTGACTTTTCTAATTTTACTCCAGGAGTGCTGGTTTGGGCATTCTATTGTTCTGGTTAATTTCTTTATATTTTACTGAGTTGTATCAGGAGATCCAAAATTAAATGCTGCTGTTTCTTCACTGGCATTACAGAAAGGAAAATAACCACGTGCTACACATATAGGGTTATGAAATGCACAGGTAACTTGCTTAGTCTGAGGAAAAGTAAACTGTACACATTAATTGATTACTTACCTACCTTCATGTATTTTGAAACTAAATGGGGACGTTTTGAGATTCTTGACTTTTGAATAATCTTAAAATATGGAATCAATCCACTCTTTTCTTTTATTTATCCTCCAAGGATTCAGAATAAATGAGTACATTTATTTATGTTGTTTCTGTAAGTTCCAAATATTTTATTGGACTCATTTGTTTTCATTCAGTTAATTTAAGTGATAGGTGTCATAACTGCAAATTTAAATGCTGTAATGCACACACTGTTAGTAATTTCTCTGCTTAAATGCCACGTGGAAGAACTTCAAGTTTTCAGGTTTTCACAGTAGTATTGCTCAAATGATAACCTTCACATGATCATAGATGATATATGACAAGCTGACACATGTTAAGAGCAGACTACATATGAGTATGGTGGCCTGGGTAGCTCAGTCGGTATAGCAACTGGCTATGGGCCGGATGGTCCGGGGATCGAATCCCATTGGGGGTGAGATTTTCCACACCTGTACAGACCCACCCTGGGGCCCAACCAGCCTCCTGTATAATGGTACCGGTTCCTTACCGGGGCTAAAGAGCAGCTGGGGCATGACACTGACCCCTCACCCCCTTCTAGTGCCATGGTCAAGAAAGAGAAGAGCTATACCTCTACTCCCCCTATGAGCCATATGGCCTGTACAGAGCCACATTGCCTGTACAAGGGTGCACTTTACCTTTTACCTTTACATACGAGTATGTGGCTGTTTTTGGAAATGCATGTCAGTTGTCTATGTATGTAGACTTATGTTCTTTGTTTTGTCAAAGAATTAGTGTCATTTTTACAGATTTCAGTCTCTGGGCTGACACCACACAGTCTTATGGTGGATACCAGTGTTTTAGAGGAACTCGCTACCACCATCCGCACAATAGGACACAGCACACTGGGCTTGTATACTGGTTTTTATAAAGTTCATAAAAGCATATAATGCATTTTTTCTTATCTTATCAATAGAATATGGGGCAGTATCACGATGTAAACTGACAGATTTTCTGAAAATGTGACAAAGTTCAAATGTTTTGGAATGATACGAACAAATCAAAATGGATTCGCAAGGAAAACGAACAGCAGATTAAATTCAGGGAATGCCAGCTACTGTTCAGTTCAGAACCTTCTGTCTTCCTGACTGCCATCTAAAAACATAGAAATCAAAACAGATGGAACTATAATCTTGTCTCTTGTTAAGTTGGTGTAAAATGCGATTTCTCACATTAAGGGACAAATAGTGACCAGTGATGTTTGGTAACATATTTTTACTTACTGAAGGAGGAAGTAAGAGGAGACTGGAGAAAATTTTGTGATGAGAAGCTTCATAATTTGCACTCCTCGCCAGATTTTATTAGGGTGGTCAAATAAAGGAGGATGGGAGTGATGATGCATGTTGCGTGCATTGTAAAGAAATATACACATCACTTGGGTGGGGAAAACCTGAAGGAAAGAAAAGGTACGGATGACCTAGGCATAGATGTGAGCATAATATTAAAATGGATCTTACAGAAAGATCATGCAGGATTAATCTAGGTTAGGATAGGGACCAGTGATGGTTGCTTGTATACATGCTAAGGAGACCTGAGGTTCCATAAAATGTGGGGAATTTCTTCACTAGATAAGGGCCTTTCTAATATTGTTGTGGACACTGCTGGGTGGAGTTATGTAATGTAATGTGTTTGTCCGAGTATCCAGATGATGGCGGTAGTGCACCCTTCCAAACTTTTAGGGAGCAATTATGAGACAGGATGGAGTCATAACACTGGGGCCATAATCCAAATTTTCACCATGTGAGAACCTTGTCTCAGAATCTCGTATGCATGTAGTGTAGTGCATGTTTATTTTCTTTAACATGGACTCGCTAATTTTTGTGCAAGTACACACGCATTTTCTTCCTGTAGTATCAAATGTTTTATTGAACAAGAAATACACCAAAACTTGTATGTCCATCTTACCTATGCAGTTACGTGGTCCAACTCCAAATGGTAGAAATACATATGAAGACCTACTGAGTGTTTGTTTAGGCAGGAATCTGTCAGGGTCAAACACCTCAGGCTGAGGGAAGTGCTCTGGATCATAATGTAGCCCCATGATTGAAACAGACACAACACAGCCCTTCTCTAAATTTATGTTTGTACCCGGAATGGTGTATGGCTGGGTACATAATCTGTCAACTCTTGATACGGGCGGGTGCTTTCTCAGAGATTCTGAAAAACCAAAGATAAATTAATGAAACTGAATGTGCGAGAGTATAGACATCAAACATGAAGGAAAAGAGTTTAAGGCAAGTTGTTCAGAATACAGCATTCTTTTTAATAATATATTTGAGCAATGAAAAATGTTACAGCAGTGTCGAGTTTCAGAAAACTAGTTTTTGTGTGTAGAGAATGCAGATATTATTTTTCAAAATAATATTATATGATATAATATAAAACATTATATTATATTATATTTAGGAATTGTATACACCTGTTTTAGAATAAGACTCTTTACAGTGTAAGCTGACTTCTGGGCCTGGGATCAACTCAGTCTCTAACAGAAATGAGTACTAAGAATACTGTATTTCCTGGAGGGAAAGGTGGCCGGTGCATAGGGCTGATATGTGGCAATTGTCTTGAATTCTAGGAGCATCAACCTCCTGGAACTCTCAGGGCCTGTACAGGGATTGCCTTACCTATTACCTGACTTAACGTATAGCTTACAAAACAGTTGTAGACTGATTGAGCTCATTGTTGTGTGGTCGTACAGAAGACAAGCAGAGATGTGAATTATGGGTGGAGTGGGGGAGAGGAAGAGAAATAGGGGTACAGTTGTCTGTATACATGCCATGAAGGAATATAGGGAGAATGGAGGTATTGGTCCACTCATTTTTAACCTTGGCATAAGCCGGAGGTGAGTGGTCAGCCTCTCACCCCAGCCCCAAAGCCAGTCAGCATGCTTAGAGAAGAGGTAAATCTCTTGCCTCTGCCAGGATCCTAACCCTGGATCATCCAACCTGTAGCCTGGTTAGTATACATCCTGCACTCTGCTGGTTCCTTCATGAATTAATGAATTCATATCAAGTTTCAGAGTAAGCACAGTGTGTTGAACAAACCTAACAGAACCATTTCCAGGTAGTTCATTTCCAGTAGTGCTTCATAGGAGCATTGACCTCCATGTTTCTCCAGTACCTCTTCTATCTCTTTGCGTAATTTGTGCTGTATATCTTGGTTGAGAGCCAGCTCATAGCTGGCATGTGTTAGAAGTGTACTAGAAGTTTCAAGCCCAGCCAATAAGAACAACAGTGCCTGAGCAATGATGGTTTCTTCATTCAGAACTGAAACAATGATTAGGAATATGAATACTTTGTGAATTAAGTGAAATAAAAGTTTGATTATCAGTTTAGTTGTTGCCCAGGACACACAACAAATTATTCAAGTTTTTAGCCTTCAGCACCTGCGCAGTGGAGGTCTCCACTCATCTGGTATATGTCACTGCATCTCTGGGTGATGGGTGTCAGATGTTTAGATGCTATGTAGCAGTCTCATCTTCAAGGGTTAAATGTCCGATGAAGAATTCCATATTCCAGAAGAATGGAGACCTCAAAACAAACTTTCGATTTGATATCGTATCGCATGTTGTAGATATCTGAGAAACAGTAGTGATACTGGGAAGTAAGGAAAATGTGTGGTGAAAGTGAGAGGTCTATAAGTTTCATCTGGCTTGAATATTTGAAGGGAGGGAGGGATCGTTACTGCACGTGTATGTTCTCGGAATCGTAAGTTTTAGTACTGTTCTTGTGAATTGAGAATAAGAATTACTCGTGAGATCTGAGGTTCCTTTAATTGTACCGGTGTTTTGGAAGAACTCTGTTACTGAAGACATTTTGGAGGCAGGCATCTTTGTAAGTGATTACGTTATAAGATTAGAGTTTCTTGTGGCGGTGAATGTTAACGTAATTATCCTGTGGGATGTGTCACTCTCCACTCTTCTGCCCTGAAGATTGCCAGTTGGTTCATCTAGAAGTGTAGGTACATATACACCAAATTTAATGGTATCCATCCTGTTGTGTCCAGCCAGGTCACATAAATACATGCTATTGTGTCAAACACAACACTTCATTATTTCTTTCAATGGTACATGATTCAATTAAAAAAGCTGAGGCATTCTCTACAAAACTTTAAAAACCAATGAGACACTATCAGAAACTACACTTTTATTGTAATATGTATTTTGTAATATTTGGGAGATCTCACAAATAGTAACATTCCCCCCCCCCCCTTTTTTATGTTTTGCTGACCGTACATCTCAGTATAATCTTAGAAATTAACCAACTTAATGCACAAATTCTTGTTTTATAATAAGTTTGTTATATTCCTCTACATGTTTTGAGCACAACAGTGCTCAAAACATGTAGAGGAATATAATAAACTTATTATAAAACAAGAATTTGTGCATTAAGTTGGTCAGTTGCTAAGATTTTGCCTTTGTTTTTTAAGGTTTTGATGATTGGTTTCAGTTGACACATGTAGCCTTGAAGGAAAGAATTTTATTGTGGTAGACACAATAGTGTGTACTTACGTGACGTCTTACAGACTGCACTGTGTGACACCCAGGACAAGTGCAGTCGTAGCAAATTGCTGGTATTTACCTGTAGTAGATGTTTTTCACAAGTTATTTTTGGCACTCTTATCTTGCTTATCATAAGTACCTTCTTTCTCCTCTTCAGCAGCATCAATCATCAATTGTAGGAAGTCATTCCATTTCTGTTCTTTGTGTATGCTCCGATACTCTTTAGTCTTTTTCACGACATTAGTCAGGAACTCTAGTACCTAGGAATTGTAAGAATGTTGCATGATGAGTTGAAAAAATACACTCAAGGTGTTCAATATTAGTTTCCCTAATTAAGGTGTAAACAAGGAGCCAGGATAGCTTAGTCAGTATAGTGACTAGGCTACGGGATGGACAGTCCGGGGTTCGAGTCTCGGCAGGGCCAAGAAATTTTCTCTTTTCCACAATGTCCAGACCGGCTCTGGGACCCACCCAGCCTCCTATGCAGTGAGTATTGGGGGGTAAAGCAGTCGCATTAAGAAACTGACCATTCCCCCTCATGTAGTGTCTCGAGTTTAAAAATAAGTGGAACTGTGCCTTCACCCCCATAAGCCTTACTGGGGTGCACAGGGACAGCTTTACCCTTTTCTTGTGCAAACAGTAACACAATTTCTGCACTAATTTGAGACGGCCCAGTAAAAAGGTAAAGCAGTCCCATTACAGGCCCAGAGGGTTCCAGGAAGTTAAGGCTCCCAGATTTCGTGACAGTGGCTCAGAATGGTGGTAGGTTGTCAGCCTAACGCACCGGCCGCCTTTACCCCCAGGAAATACTCCTGGTACTCATTTCTGTTAAGAGGCTGAGTCGACCCCAGGGCCACAGTGCGATCGGAAGGATTTTATGTCAATGAAAAGTCCACTGACACCAGCTGGGATCGAACCAGCGACCTTCCGATTTGTAGCATAGCACCTTAACCACTGTGCTACCGCGGTCCCCCAGACAGCCCAGTAGACGCACATTTACAAGTACGGGATGTCCCTTTTATTGTGTCCCAGAGTACGGCATACTTTTTTGCATAGAATGCTTCCAGTGAACGTTTCTGTATTGTTTTAAACCTTCTGATTGATGGTCCTTAAAAATTGAAACTCACCTGCCTGTTCAAGACGTTGAGTCTGAAGAAATGAGCAAACTGGGGAACAAATAGTATGACAAATAGAACTAAGATCCGATCGAAGAACGTGATTTCATTAAAGCGGGCTGCGATCTTGACAAACTCGTTATCGGGATCTTTAAGTGAATTGCACTGTATTCCAAAAGCACAAGTTGCGATCACCTCCAGCGTGAACCGCTCGAAGAACGCTTTCATTTCCAATTCTGTGTACCTCCCATCAGCTGCAGTGTTCTTGTTACCTGGTCATCACAGACATTCATAAAATTAATAAGTTCAAACATATCACACTAAAGGAAAGGAATGCATTCTTGTTTTTTAAGTGCGATATAAATTTTGCAGGGTGTAACAGAAGGAATCTGCTATACTTCGGAAGAACATTCTGTAAGTTAAATTACATTGGAATAACCATACTGACACACATTTGGAGTTGAACAGTTATGGAGGTAATGACGAGACAAATTTTAAACAAGACGGGTAGTGTACATACAGTGTGTCCCACTCGCTACCGAACCCGGCTTTTCTTTAATAATTTTACCACTAATGGCTGGCGGACTGCTGCCCCATGTCGCAACAATCAGGCGCACTACAGACACACACTACAGACATATTCTTCATTTCTCACACAATGAACGTACTCCTGTTCATATTTCGTTGTGATATCTTCATTGGTGTTAGAATTATTAAAGAAATGCCGGGTTCAGGAGCGAGTGGGACACACTGTATAATGTAACACAGAGGCATGTTACTGTAGCCATCGTTGCTGTCAGAAAGCAATAACTATTACATATTCTGAGTGTGTATTTGTAGCCTTAGGTATCCAGAATGCAGTGCATGTGACCATATTGTCATCTGTGTCCTGCCCAGCTCTACAATATTTTTCCATGTTATCACATAGGGGCCCTGATTTTCCAAAAGAAAAAAAAAATTATTGAACATAAAATGTGTTTTGATTTTCTCTACAACGTTTTTCTGAAACATTTCTCATTCTAAGAAGAACTGAACGAGATATGATTAAAAATGTATATTGCTCTTCATGTAAAGTGCCCATTATTATTGTCTGGGTGTAATGAAACTTGAATTTTCTCACTGGATTTTCGAAAAATACTCAAACATTAAATTTGTTGATAATCCATACAGTGGGAGCCAAACTGTTCCATGTGGACAGATGGACAGACATGGTGAAGCTAACAGTCACTTTTTGAAATTTTGCAAACATGCCTAAAATTTATTGATTACCAAATACGTATTAAAACGAGGAGGTATTTGTAGTTTCTGTAATGTTGATGCATATATACTTAACATATATTACGTAACACTGGAGTGACATAAAGGCATTAATTAAGCTGTATAATGTCATCCTAATTACATAAAAATCATCATTATTATGGTTCCAGGCACTTTACTAAGCGTGAACTGGCTTGTGTATGGCTTGGCTTGACTATTAGCTCAAGGTCGGGCCTGTTCAGTGTACATTTTAAATGGGTAGAGTACGTTGAACCACAAGAAGATTGTGGCAGATTGTTCCTGGTACACTGTGTAAATTACCAAGCAACTGAAAGTTCTGGACACATTTTTTAATGTTCTTCTTGATCATCTCAACTCTTTAAGATAAGACCACTGCATTTTCTCGAAACGTCGGGAACCATTTAGCCAGTGACACAGCGTCTATCCCACAGGAACAGATATTTTTCTAGTCTTTTTTGTTTGTGAACAAATGTGAGGATGGATGTGGCCTATGCATTCACTTCACATTCTTAGGTGCTTTTGTAAAAAATTTGAAAACCAAATATTAGCTTCATCATGTCTGTCTGTCTGTCTATCCAAATGGAACAACTCAGCTCCAACTGGACAGATTTTTCATGAAATTTGATACAAGAATTTTAAAAAATGTCAAGAAGAATTCAAATTTTTTGAAAATCTGAAAAGAATAATGGATGCTTTACATGTACACCAATGTACATGTATGATACTATCTCACTCAGTTAAGGAGAATGAGAAATGTTTCAGACAAAAGTTGCAGAGAAAGTCAAAACACGCATTTCATGTTCAATAACTTTGTTCCGCTAATTGTGCTGTTTATGAGTTAATGTGGAAAAATACTGCAGAGTGGGGCAGGCCACAGACGACAATATGGCACATGCGTATTGCATGCTGGATACCTAAGGGTACAAACACAGACTCAGAGTATGTAATACTTATAGCTTTTCCACTGCAACGATTGTTGTACAAATGTGCCTGAATGTAACATTATATGACACTACCTGTCTTGTTTATATTAATAATGTGTAATAATTTTGTTTACAGATACTATCATTATTTAGGATTATCTTTCTAATTCAGTCATTGATAAAGGATTCCTACAAGAATGGGTGCTGTATTTACATTCATTTTGGAGAAATGTTTCCATATGCTTTCCACATTGTTCTACCAAATTCTCCATGACTTTGAGTTTCCCTGAACTGAATGTTGGCGTCAGTAAGGCTCTGAGACTCTTCCATTGTTGTCCCTTCATGTTGATTAACATTTTCTCCAAGTATGGAGTGTCTCTGATGCTTATCGTTGGGTGATCCACAAAGTGCTGGAAATCGCGTACCATTATATGCTTGATGAGTTCTGGGTCAAGTACAATTAGCCTAGGTCGGCGGCCTTCAAAGAGACCTGCAACAGTATATTGAAGAGTATTTACAAGACTGAGTATTGGGTTATTTTTTAAACTACTTAGTAATGTATATTCTTCTTTCTTTACTTTTTTCCATGAAAGTACAAAATGTGTATTGGACTACACAGGATGGTGCAAAGGTCACTTGACACTCGATGTTTAACATGTCTCTAGTGTCCAGTGACCTATGCACCTTCTTGTATACAATGTATTAGTAAACATATAATTAATACATAACATTTTTAACATCCTGGCTTCATTATCAGTGGCTTGTGCTGTTCTGCTTAGAATAAATTCATTATATAGAGGTTGGGGCAAAGTGTCAAGTGTCATGTGCCACTTGAAATAATGTATATGTTATATACAGGGTGGTGCAAATAGTCACCTGACACTCATTGTTTAACATGTTGCCGTTAGCCCGTCAGCTTATGCACCGAATGCACTGCAGTGTTAGGCTTATTGTGCAGCCCTAATATTTCATTCAGCACAGCCTCAATAGCCCTGTGCCTCGTATGAAGAGGCAAAGGTCTCTTATTGAGGCTGTGCTTATGTCTTTTGGTTCGACAGTCAGCCTCACAAAGACATTATAGCGCTGTCGAGCCAACGCCTCGCAACAGCAAATAATGTGCTGCACTGTTTCGGTCTCCATCCCACAAAATCTGCAGATTGGATTCCCATCAAACAGGCCCATAGTGTACAGGTGCCCCCTTACAGGAGCATGCCCTGTGTAGATCACAGGACATGTTGCCATTAGTATCAAGTGACTTCTGCACAACTCTGTACAAATGTCCTATGTTTTTTGTAACTGCCAAAACATTCAAACCACCAGTTCACAGGCTTATGTATTTTCTAACTCACCTGCAAATTTGTGCCCCTTGAAACTCATGTAAACATCCCTCTGATTCTCATGAAATGATTTTCGGAAAAGAAGCCTGTCCTTGATGTTGCCAAAAATTATGGTTGGCTCCTTATAATAAATTCCCTTCTTCTTCCAATAGTCGTATGTCATAGTAAGATACCAATATAAAGCCCACAGAAGTGGTGGGAGTGTAATACATAGTGCTTCAAAGGTCCCAAGCACCATTTTGTAGTCGGTTTCCTTCTCCTGTTCTCTTCAAGGAAATTCCAAATTCCGTTGACCTTTGGCCCTGCGGGTTATATGAGACTGCTGATTAACTCTTATCTGGAAGTGTGTCATCCCCATTGTGTGTGTGAAAACTGGAAAGGGTATGTAGCCAAACACAACTGTGTCAATTAAGATGTTTTAATGACTATACTAGACAACTACATGTTTCGGCCGCTACTGGCCATCTCCAGGCTAAGATGTTTTAATGACGGTACTAGACAACTACATGTTTCGGCCCCTACTGGCCATCTTCAAGTTTAAGATGTTTTAATGACTTACTAGACAACTACATGTTTCGGCCCCTACTGGCCATCTTAAACCTGAAGATGGCCAGTAGGGGCCGAAACATGTAGTTGTCTAGTACAGTGATTAAAACATCTTAATTGACATAGTTGTGTTTGACTACATACCCTTTCCAACTCTTATCTGATTTTATTATAGGCGCCAATAATTAACCATTCAGCGCAGTACTTGTTTATTAGAATACACACTTCGCTACATGTTTCGGCTATGTTAAGCCATCTGCATGTCATGGACAAGTATATAAAAAGGGAAATGTACATGTGTTCATGGGGGACTGCGGTAGCAGAGTGGTTAAGGTGCTGTGCTACAAATCGGAAGGTAGCTTGTTCGATCCCAGCTGGTGTCCTTGGAATTTTTCATTGACATAAAATCCTTCCGATCACACTATGGCCTTGGGGTCGAATCAGCCTCTAACAGAAATGAGTACCAGGAACATTTCCTGGGGGTAAATGCGGCTGGTGCGTAAGGCTGACAACCTTACCACCATCCAATGCCGTTGTCATGAAATCTGGGAACATTAACTTCCTGGAATCCTCTGGGCCACTCCAGGCCTGTAATGGGACTGCTTTACCTTCACACCTGTGTTCATAATATTATTAAAAACAGAGGTATCAATTTTTGTCACATGTACTGTGTAATGTTGCTGATATAAAGAAACAGGTAAGGGTAAATTCACCATAGAACAGGCCGCGAAGGCCCAGAGGGGGAGTAGAGGTATAGCTATACTCTTTCTTTAACTTTGGCGCTAGATGGGGTTGGTTGGTCAACGCGACGCCTCGGCCTTTTAACCCTTGGAAAAGAGACCCGGTACCCGTGGTAAAGGGGGCTGGGTGGCCCCAGGGCCGATCTGCACGGATCACATTTATGATAATACCTATTTGAATTTTTTTGGAATGAGAAATGTTTGAGACAAAGTTGTGTAGACAATAAAACACAGATTTTAACTGCAGTATCCCCCCCCCCGAAAGTCGTTCTGTTTGTGAGATAATGTGGAAGAAACACAGAATGCATCGTTCCGTTCCCTCTGCAACAATGGTTACGCGAATACGCTACAATGTTACTTTGTAGGTACGGTGTTTGTTACTTGTTTGGATCATTACTTACTTACTTACTTACTTACTTACTTACTCCATGGTGCAGTCCTTCTTGAGAAGCTAACTGGTTTGCAGCTAGTCAAGAAATTCCCCGCATTTCACGGAACCCGAAGGTTCATTACCGCACTCACAAGCGTCCGC
>Ga0123354_10011382_pt1 | contig 13741 bp, 7 predicted proteins | sample TergutLab28metaG_2_FD_97872 | JGI IMG/M metagenome (GOLD analysis project Ga0123354, IMG submission 97872) | Labiotermes labralis P4 segment gut microbial communities from Petit-Saut dam, French Guiana - Lab288 P4 | ecosystem: Host-associated > Arthropoda: Insects > Digestive system > Gut ... | reverse complement strand
GTACAAATCATTTAGCTCCTCGTTATGCAGTCTCCTCCATTCCCCCGTTACCTCGTCCCTCCTAAGTCCAAATATTCTCCTCAACACCATGTTCTCAAACACCCTCAGCTTCCTTTCCTCCCGGAATGTCATTAAGTATTACGTACTTTAATTTTGTGTTTGTAGTCTTAGTTATCCAGCATACAAAGTGCATGTGCCGTACTGTATTGCCATCTGTGGCCTATCTGGTTCTACCATACTTGTTTACCTTATTTCAAAAAGGGCACGGCATTCGAAAATAATTTACTGTGCATTAGATATATGTTGTGGTTTTGTCTACAGATTTTGTCTGAAACATTTCTTGTTATAAGAAGAATTAAGCAAGATATTATCATAAATGTGCAATGGTCATCATGTAAAAACATCCCTTATTCTTGCCAGATTGTAATAAAACTCGAATCTTTTCGACAGATTTTCGAAATATCCTCAAATATCAAATTTCACGAAAATTCCTCCAGTAGCGACCGAGTTTTTCCGTGCGGACAGATGGTTAGATAGACAGACATGACCAAGTTAGTAGTCACTTTTCCGAATTCAGGAAAACGCCTAGAAATTAATACATTTTTTTAGGTTTTTAAAAGTTATTACGAGTAATAATATAAATGCCGGTCCCAGTGACCGCGCAGTCTAATTCATGGTTCTTCGGCCGCTCGCTTGCTGGGACTGCGGGTTCGAATCACTCAGGCGTCATGTCTGTCTGTCTGTTGTGACTGTCGTGTGTTGTAAGGTAGAGGTCTCTGCAAGGGGCTGATCGTTGTCTAGAGGACTCGTACCGAGTGTGGCGTATCTGAGTATAATCTCGAAACCTCTATATAGAGGAGGCACAGGGCCATTAGGGCAGTAGAGCCATGAAAAAAGAATATTACAAACATAAGCGCTACGGATAGGAATTTACCGGAATTGGCACCGATAGCCTAATGGTTTTATTCAATGGTGCAATATTTTTAAAATTATTAAGTATCTGACATTTCCACTGCGCTAGCAAGCAACACAGCCACACAGCTGCAGCCACTAGCCAAGAGTATGTACAGCCAGGAGGGATTTCAGTTTTCGTCCACGACCAGTCGTAGGTGTCAAAATCGTATCCTTTTTCGTCCACCCCTATTATTCATATTCATATTCCGTGAGTGTCATACGTCCGTGCTGTGTACACAGCACGGACGTATGACACTCACGGAATAACAACATCACAACCAGCACAGGACAGACAATGACCAGATCAACCCAGCACAACATAACCTACACTGTCACTGCATGCTGCCACAACACTCTTTAAATCACAACGTAAATAAGAAGAACCCAATAACTTCATATATAGACACTCCAACTCCATGATGATGATCCATTGGGTTCGAAACATGTAGGAGGTGATTATGACTTTTAATGTGTTTTAAAGTGTGATTTTACCAAGTGAAATACATTGTGTGCAACTATTTGGTTTGCTATAATTTTAAAACAATATCAAGTGTCCAGGCAAGCGGCTGCAAAATCATAATTGGTCAGCTTGAATGTCGTTAAATTTGTTTCCATCCCTATCCACCGGCATATTTAGCCAATCAAGCTCGATTGAAATGTTATTTACTTTTCTCTTTAGCCAATCAATTTCGATTAATTGTTTCTAAGAGACCCCAGCTCTTACCTTCTCCGTTCGCAGTTTCTAGCGGTCATTCTTCTTATTCTGAGACAGATATGAATATACGTTAAATGGTCAGTTGGCCCTTCACCTGTTCATGCACTGTGTCGTCGTTGTTCTGATGTCACCTTTTCATGTCCCGATCTGGGCGCTAAGGAGTTCTCTGTTATATCGTAGTCCAAATATTTAGCAAATTACATAGTTTGTCAGGATGTTGGGAAGGGTGAGCCTTCCCTCAGGGAATATAACGTGATGTTTTACGACGCACTTCACTATCATTAAGTCTTTAGATGGTAAAGTACGTAAACTTATTATTATTATTATTCATGAAATTTTTTTTATATAACAAACCTAGCAGACAATATACTGCGTCAAATAGCAGTAGTCTGCAGCTGACAAAGAAGGCTTGTGCGTTATTTCACTCATATTTTCCAAACAATTTTACCATCCACGTCCTGACATTAAATTATTCATAATTAAGTTAAAAGAATATTAAAGTGGGGCTTACATAAATTTACGAAGTGTTAATTTTCCTGATACGGTGACGAATAAGAGCAGTCACGTTGCTGAGGGATTGGCAGATGATTTAATTAAACAATATGAGAGCGGAGAAATATCTAGGTTGGAAGTTGTTTCCAAAATTAGCCTCAGACACAAGATGGAATACGTCCATAATTTTCCATCCGAGCTGCGAGGATGCGAGGCGGCGCAGTAAGGGAAATGGTCCTGCGTACACCGAATTGGTGCTGCGCAGATAGAATGTCTTTTTTATCATCATCATCATCATCATCATGTTCCTGAAGAGTTAGGCGTATTTCCTGTTCCTTGAACCTCAAGATGAAGTTGGTCCCTCCATCTCTTCCTCGGTCTTCCCATGTTCCTTCGTCCTTTTGGTTTATATTGTAGTGTTTGTTTTGGTAGTCTGTTTGTGTCCATCCCCTGTACATGATGTAGACACTTTTTCTGGTACTGTTTTATTTCCTTTACTGTGTTCTGTGCTCCCGTTTTTTGCCTAATACATTGATTCTTTTCTTTATCTAGTTTTGTTATTCCAAGTAAGTGTCTCAAAAATTTAATCTGTGCTGCTTCTAAATGTTGTCCCTCTCTTTTCTTTAGTACTTAAGCTTCACTTCCAAATTTCAATGCTGCTTTAGCTGTAATGTTGTGAATTCTTAACTTTGTTTCTTTGTTCATTTGTTTTCCAAAATGTCTTTTTCTTTTTTTTTAATCGCTGTTGGAAGCTGGAGTTTTCTCCCGTTTTGTTGGATTTTACTTTACCATTCAATTAATGAACAAAATCAAACGTTAACAGTTTTTCAGTTTTCATTGTGAATATTCTTATTATGCACATTACAAAACTTTTAAAATGCCGCGCAGTTACAAGGCCGTGTAATATTTCTCTGCTCAGAGCAGTAGCAGCTCCTAGCAACTCTAAAACAATTAGAGTTAACGTAGGATATGTGATATAGGTATGGACAAATAGTGGTAAAACAGATATTTAAGCGCCTGGTTGTTTTAATTATAATTAACTTCAGAATTTCAATAAACGGCGATCTCATTGTTTGATAGACAAGGCAGGCAATGAAAGTATAACGTAATACTGAAGGGCCTTTGTGCAATAATTTTGCAGTGGAAAAGCAGTGAATATTACATATTACAAGCCTGTGTATGAAGATTTAATTATCCGGCCCGCAAATCGCATGCGCCAAATATTATTGTCATCTGTGGCCTGCCCGACTCTACACCATTTTACCATACTCTCTCATAAACGGTACGACCTTCGGAAAAACGTTTTGAATATGAAGTTGTGTTTTGATTTTCTCTACAAGTTTTATCCGAAATATTTCGCATTCTGAGAAGAACTGAGCGAGTTTAGTTTAGTGGTCTTCATGTAAAGTACCTGTTACTCTTGTCATATTTTAAGGAATCTTGAACTTCCAGGATATATTTTCGAAAAATACTCAAAATCATATTCCATGGAAATCCATTCAGTGGGACCCGAGATTTTACATGCGGACTGATGGACGGAATACAAACAGACGGCCAGTTGTGGCAAAGATAATATTCTCTTTTCGCAGTTTTGTGTTGCGCTTAAAAACTCTTATAGTCCTCTTAGTTTGGTGTTTTGGGTAATCATACTTATTTTAATAATTTCATTAAACTAAGGCTACATTGCTTGATAAAAAATGTTATAGTATTTTCTATACAATGGGTATCAAGGTAGAGCAATCCCATGACAGGACTTGACAGGCCCTGAGGGTTCCAGGAGTTTGAGACTCCAGATTTCAGGACAATCGGAACATGAAGGTAGTAAGGTTGTCAGCCTTACGCACCGGCCGCCTTTATCCCCCAGGAAATATTCCTGGTATCCATTTCTGTCATACGCTGAGTCACCCCAGGGCCATAGTGCGGCCGGAAAGATTATGTCAATAAAAAAAATCCAATGAAACCAACGGGAATCGAGCCCGCGACCTTCCGGCTTGTAGCGAAGTGCCTCAAACAACTGCACCATCTATACAATGGGTACCGGGTGTTTCCCGGGGGTAAAGCGGTCGGGTCGTAGCGTTGACCACCCACACCCATCTAGCGCCGAGGTTAAGGAAAAAGTAGAGCTATACCTCTACTCCCCGTTTGGGCCTTCGTGGCCTGTTCTAGGGTGAAAATTATTATTTTAGTACGTTTTTTATAGAGGATTTCTCATCACATTTGACCAACTTTATATCAAGCAATCTTCTGCCACCCGACACACGTGTCTTCCTCCATTGCATTATGTTCATTCACAAGTTACGAACCATGTACCAAACAAGATATTATACCCACTAGTCGTGAACGAAATCGGATATGGCCGTGTGCCAAAAAAGATGTTACACCTGCTGGTCATGGACGAAAACCGATATGCGCCTGGAAAAAATAGAGGATATTGTATCTCCTGGTCGTGGACGTAATCAGATATGACCTTGTTCTTCACGAAGGATAGGCAATTAACCGTGGACTAAAAGGGATATGACCCAACCAGGAACTCAAGTAAGTTACGGCTGTGCTAGCTGGATTCACTAGCGCATAACTCGATTTGGCATCAAGAAACAAACAACGGTTTATTAGATATTTTTGGCTCCAAATGATCTGTAGAACACGCTTCTGAAACTGGACCATTACGTTGCCGAACATACTGTACACAGGGGTACTCGTGGCTTCTTTGTGTACTGTTGAAAGGAAAGCGCAAAAAATACACACTTGCATTACCTTTAATGTTTAATGCACATTATGTGGTTTATAAAATAAGGCAGGAAGAAATGGACTGAATAAGAAACATAATCTACACGATCGCCCTTCGTTACTTTGTTGTCCCGACGCGCTCAGTCTGGTAGGTGATCCTCTTTCGGGAAACGGGTGTGGTTCTCTGAATCACATTTAGTTTTAATTATTTCTTTTTTTATTTGCTATTTTATTTACTCAGTTTATTGTTGATGCAAAATAATGGAGCACTACACGCAGTGAACAACTAGATCATTTCTAGGAAACTGACACAGTCACTTCTCTGTATTCCTACTTACACCACACTCGTGCGCGACTGAATTCGCACTGGACTGTTAGCGTCCGTTGTCCGCTGCTAACGTTTACTCATTTAAATCTCTCCCCTCCTACCTATCACCAACGGTCCTGAATATACGTTGACAGATTAACTTACAACGCATGCCATGAACCGTCCGTAACTGACGCCAGCAATCCTAATAAACAACTATACTAAAAATAATCGGCTACAATAAGGAGATGAGAAATGCAACCTACACTCGTCCAACATACACTCTTCCCTCGCTTTTCGCAAGAGTTAGGTTATAAACCCCCTCGAAAAGCGAAAATTCGCGTATAAAAGACAGTCGTCTAAAAATCATTGTTTTAGTATTTTCGGTTTTTTTTTTTACAGAAATATTGTGATACGACCTGCTTCTATTTTCCTTGAACTCCTGGAACGACATGTGGTCGGAATCGAAGACCTGTTCGAGTTGTCGAACAATATTGATGCTCCTATCCACTGGCGATCCGAGAGATGCATTATTATTCTTGGTGCGACACCGTAAGTTAGCAAAATGGAGAAGTAAGAACAAGTGAAAACCGTACGTAAATTTTAGTCAGAAATTTGAAGGGAAGAAACGACTTGTAATAATCGCAGTTAGAGTAGAGAATGATATTAAAATTAATCTTCTATAAATTGAGTACAGGGTGAGAAGAAGGTCGTGCAACGAAGTATAAAAAAATAAAAATTAAGAATACATTTCAATATATTCAAAATTTCTATTCTACAATTGAAATTTAGGTGGATATTAAATTAAAAATGTCGAATGTTTTCCACACTGACGTCATTTAATACTGTAGGGCGATCAGGGCCTTTTCGATCACTCGCACCGCGTGTTTCACGAAAACGGGCCACTAAACAAAATCAGTTCTTATAATAAAACCAACTAGATGCACTAATTTCTTAAATTTATTTTTGGAATAAAACTCTACATGTTTCGGACAGTTCCTCTGTCCACCATCAGGAGTTTTTTCACTGTACACACAAAAGTGGTATATGTCATACAGTTCTGCTGACAGCTTGTGAGCAGGAGACCTGTATGGCATATACCATTGTTGTGTATACAGTGAAAAACTCCTGATGGTGGGCAGAGGAACTGTGCGAAACATGTAGAGTTTTATTCCAAAAATAAATTTGAGAAATTAGTGCATCTAGTTGGTTTTATTATAAGAATTTGTCACGATGCACGGTCACATGAACGTCAAATCAAACAAAATACTGTTAACGTATCTGGAACTTGAGGCTTCGGGAAGGCACTCCAAAATCATCTGGCATTTCAAATAGGATTGAGACTGAAGAAAGTGTCCATTGAAATTACACTGTACTTTTGAAAAAAAAAGACATGTTTGCAGGTGAATGGTTTTAAAGCCACTGCTGAGATGGTGTCATATCAAGTGACCTGTGATTACTGCTACACAACTTCTGCACAGTCATACCAGCATACTCATCCACTAATTCAAATCCATTGCTCTCATTCCTAGCTAGTAATAAATTCCAAATTCTGGTTGCGCAACTTTTCGATTATCCTGTATAATATACGAACAGGATTCTCCTGGCTTAGGATGCGGTCCATTGGCAAAGCCTTGTAAACGCATTAATAAACCGTGTTACATAGAGGGCAGCGAAATATCGTGATGAAATTGGCATCTATGGTCTTAACATATATCTCCCGCATGCTGTTAACCAGCTACGCCGAGAGGAACGGTGATATGTTTAGACCTTCTTGTCTAGCACGGTAAATTTCTGTTGATAACCTTGTCCGGAACTCTAGTTTACTGGTCCTAAGACGCAGCGGAGGAAAGTTCAAGTGTGACACTTGTATCGCTTATGTATGTAAGAACACAGACACGTCATTTCATTATATTATGTCAAAGAACTTACAAAGGAAGAGACAAATTAAAGCAGCTAGATCTTTAAATAGATAATCTCTTGAAATTATAACATGAACTACCAAACCAGTACATTTCTGTGAGGTTTCAGGCTTCTGCTGCAGGGTAGGCCGTAATACGTAACATTCGGGGAAATTGTTAATTAACTGAACAGGCTTATATATCTTTAATTTGCGAAGCATAACTTAAAGATTTCGCTCCATCGCCACATTTGTAAGTTTGTCTCACAAAAGGATGATGTTAGCGATTTTTTAATAGGTTTGCGACCCATCTGCTGAACAGAAGGTACATGACAAACTCTAATGTTCGAACAGTATTTATGTTGAATCACGACATTAAACCTCAAAATTCACAAACTTATACGTTAGATATTTTTATTGTAATATTGCACTAAATATTCCTACATGTTGCACTCCTCAAGGGCCAATTGTCAAGGAATCAAACCAGAGCAATACAACATAAAACCAATTAGCTACATTTTTACGCAGCTGACTTGGTGTAAAAAGAGTCAAATATTTAAAATTTCGACATTTATTTGTTGATTAGTTGTATAAATGTGCCGGATATTGACAAATTCGAATATATTTGTGCATTTCGTTTTTTTTAAGTGTCCTGAATCATTTATCGATTATGCATGCAATGAACAATACAAAAGTATGTTATGTATTTTTATTACACTAAAAGCTAACTATGCAATTACACGCAGCTGTCATTTCGTTATATCTCATTCTGCCATGGAATTACCTTAACATAATTTTACGCTTTTTCGAAGATATGTTAATGCACGTCATTCAGCAGTGTAAATGAAAAGACCACAGTGTGTCCTTTCCACATCACCAGTTTGCATGCTCCCACTTTATTTTCTGCTGTGACGAACTAAGCATTACGACGTTCCGATAAACTCTAACGACAATAAAATCAATACCAATTCTCGTGCAAGGCGATAAGTGGGTTGATATTTGAAAACTGATCGTCACACAGGTACAGTACAAGAAGTCAGCAGGTTGATATCACTGTTTTGTTTTATTTACTTATGTTAGAGAGGAGGAATACGAGGATTGCGTCAGAAAAATTTACGAATAGTGTGGCAATTTTTTCCCTTGTCATTAGGATTATTTGACATGTATAATCTCTTAATTATTAAATTCATAATGCAGACATTATTAAGATATAGTGTATAGTATAGTAGTCTTGCGTTTGGTACTTCAAACTTCACATTTACAAGTATTTACTAACTCCGTGTAACAGATGGAAGAGTCGCTCTTGTACACAAAGATCTACTCCCCACCTCCAACCCCCTCCTTCCTCATCCCTAGGGAACCTGAAGAGCCATTTTACTCATCATAAGTGATGGCCACGTTTAAACCATCGCACAATATTTCATTATTCTCACGTATCTGTGAACTATATGTCTCTGTAATGACCTTACTCACTGGGCTTCCAAGCTGCAGTTTTTTATATTTTCTTTTTGGTTTGCCTCAAGTTATATATATCTTATGCAGTGGCTGCCACCCTATTTGTTGTGTTCCTGGCGGCATCCACCGCCAGGCCACTTATTTTGTAGTGACACAGCCATGTTTCCTCGCTGCTGCCACGTAAAACTTTTAGCAGAATGATGTGGAACCGCTACACCAAACATAACAAACAAGAAAATAGGCATTGAAACACAATTCCCAAAAGTCTTACTGGCAACTAACGTGTGCACTGAGGGGTTAGGTTGACGGGATTATCTTCTACAGGACCGATCTGCTAAGAAAACTTTGTACAATGTACAAAACACTCCTTCCCTTCTATATGAAAATAAGGACCACACACATTGCGCTGTCAACACTTCGGGGAATATTGAATCAAAATAAAACACATTTCTGTCTGTAAAGTATAGAGTTAAGAATTTACCTGTCTCACCAACTCAAATTATGCTAGTGAGAACGATATGAAAATGGCTTCCCTCAAACTTACAGCTCTGGTTTTTATCACAATTTCCCAAAGATAGCCTGTCGCAAATATTAAGCTTCCTACAAATTAATACATCAGAATTTCGATAAGAATTTGCCAATATTCTTGTAACAACACCACATATTCAAGGAAGTACTTGGGTTAGGATTTTATCTGAACTTTACCATAGCTTACTTCCCAGCGATACACAGGCAGAATATTAGTTACGTCTCCTTGCAAAAATTTATGTATTCTCAACTACTCCATTGTACCACAAGTAAAGTGAAAGCTTGATGCTGCATTATTTACATTAGGGTTTACAGTAACAGAGGACCTAACAACTTAGAGGCTGTATTACTCTTGTCTACATCATACTTCATTCTTCAATTTTTAAGTAATATTTTGAAATTAAATTTGCTGGTTATTCTTCTCTCATGTCTTAAAGTGATCGGTGCTCATCATATGACTCACTGTTATGAACAAGAAAGTTTGAGCAATTGAGTTCATGCTAGATTTTTCACGGATCTTTCAAAATTTGCAACTGCTCTCGTCTGAAGATGTCTCACAAAGACACCACACGTCGGTTCTACAGGCCGGTACACACGTTCACCAGATCTGCTAACTCAGCGCTTTATAGCACGCTTTGGAAAAGCGTGTGCTGGCTTAAAGTCGTGTGCTTGTTACTAACAGGTTGCAGCATTTACAGCCTTCCTGTTCCTAAAACTTGTAACTTGCTCAACCTAACTTATGTCACCCATTACAACAATTTTGGAATTTTCCACTAACACTACAATGTACAAATTTAAAAAATATATATATATATATACATAACTTTGCACACTTACGCAATTTGTGTAATTACAATTCACTGTTTACTAATTTACTCCATGGAGCAGAGTCCATCTTCAGAAGCTAACCGGTTCTCAGTCAAGAAATTCCCCGCATTTTATGGAACCCGAAGGTTCATTACCGCATTCACAAGTGCCCGCCAACTCTTCCTATCCCTAGCCGCATAGATTCAGTCCTTAACTTCACATTCCACTTTCTGAAGATCCATCTTAATATTATCCTCCCACCTACGCCTGGGTCATCCAAGTGACCTCTTTCCCTCAGGTTTCCCCACCAAAATCCTGTATACATCTCTATTCTTCACCTTACGTGCTACATACACCACACACCATCTTTTCGAAACTCCTCTGCAGCTAAAAGTATTAGTAGCTTATTAAATAAAATTTTACTGAATTAAACTTAGTGCGAAAAATAATAAGCTATTGAAATACATATAAATTATTTATGAGTGTTCTGTTTGAGGATTATCAAAGTAACTGTACTTGTGTGGTGTCTAATTGTAGGATGGTGAGTAATAATGGATTGAAACAATGTGAAGGGAAATGGCCTTGGTCTACCTCAAAGGGTGCCTGAAGTGGGTGCGAAACCTACGACGATTCTCAACACCACAGGTCTTTGGGCCGAAATTTCAACTTCCTTTCGTGGGGCTACAGCCCAAGTGTAGCCTAGGGCGCCTCGTTTTTAATGTTTATAGAGCAAACACATTTAGACACGTTCGATAGTTTCCTTCTGAACGAGTGACCAGCTCGTCTCAGAGGGCGCTGACTACAAAACACAAAACATTCATGAACTCGTCGGGATTTAATCCCTTGATTCCAACAATCAAGCGGCTAAAATCCTGTGCCTTAGACCGCACGACCACAGGCTTCGGCAGGCTTAACTTTTTACCTCCCGAATACAGATATTCATAGCTAACCACTTCAGGCTTAACTTTGGGCAAAGACGTTCTATAGTTACAGGAAGTATCTGCCTCCTACCGGCCTGTACCCTGCCCCCCCCCCCCACACACACACACACAAGAGCCCTCTAATTATGAGTATTTGTGTTCACATTTGTATAGATATAAAAAAAGAACAGGTTTCTTTATTTGGACATCAACACATTCGTTGTGGATGAGGAAGGAAATGACTCAGATTTTATAAGATATTCAGAAGACGGAAGGGAGTGACTGATGGAGGAAATGAGGAGGTGGAGGACTCTTGTTGTTGGGTTTCCTTACATTTCGTTTCCTTGTCTGTCGCACTCATCCCATGCTTTCTTGTTATGTTTTCCTTTAATCTCTCATCATCCGTTTCTCTTTAATTTGTAACTAAGAAATCTTACTCCCCACTTCTACCATCCATCAACCTGAGTTTTTGCCTTGTCATTTTTTACAAGTGGTTTACTTCTCTTGATTTATTGTTTATGGCTACTACCTTTGTTAGTATAAAATTCCAAGGACGTCTTTCGACTGTAATCCCCTCCTACTTTAGTAGCTATCTGGCTTTAACTCACCAAGATATATTCACAGCAACAAGAGTTCTGTGACACAGACTTACACATTTTAATCGACATAAAATTTAGAATTCTTTGATATAATACACCCACTGTTTTAAATGGGCCTGAACTTGTATCAACCTAAGCTGAAGAGGCATGTAAGGAGTGGGTTTGGACAGGGTACTTAGGAGAATATTTGTACTCAAGAGAGAGACTTTGAAGGGTAAAAATGGTATAATATGGTGCACAGTCCTATACTCCATACTGTTAGCAATATTATTAGCGCATGTAAACAAAGTAAGATGAGGACGGAGAAATATGAAGCACGCATTGGGAGAATGAGAAATTCATGCTCAGTTTCATTTCAAAAAATTTCGTATGATTGACCCGCGTGCAAAACCGTAGATAAGATGAAAAGGTACAAAAATATTAGTACGTGTCTTAATTAATTAGATTACACAGAATGTCCACTACTTTGAATTGGCTTACGACAGGGTCTGACGGATGGATTTTAACACTACAATTCGAGATTTCATGTTGTCATAGCGGTGATTAAAGACGGTCTCCTTCTTTCGGGACGTCATATCGTGCAGATTGGTTTATACACACAGGCGTGTCGGTGCAGCGTTCTCTTCCTACTTACAAATTTCTTTTCGAAGAAGGGTAATGGCTGCATATTCAAGGTGGATTCTTCGACTTCCCTAAAGATGGAAGCAGTTGTTCCTGCGTAATAATTCTAGATACGTACCAATCCCCTTGTCGGCATACACCAGAATACAGGAACCCTCGCAACAAAATTCTTTGCTGATTGACAAAAAAAAATTGAAACAACAGATTATCATGCTTGTATGCTGACACACAAACTTACGTCAAACACATATATATATTATTTCATTATTTAGGCCCGTATTTTATTCTTGTAACTTTTACTGAATACTTTTGAAATCATACCACTACAGACCACAAAGAAGGAGAACAATGGGAAGACCGAAGAAGCGTTGGCGCGAGCAGCTGTAACTCTGGAAACGGAACGGATCAAAGGGTCCGATCCTTGATGTCTATGATGATGAAATTTTACTGACAGAATAAAGAATTTAATAACGTTCAAAATGATTAACATTACTGTACTTATACAAATCAGTGTTGCATTCAGGCCACGTGACATTTTATTCAGGAAGATTAAGGCTTACGAACGTAAAGTTTTCTTTATAGGCGCTTTCGAAAAATTGGAGACGTGACTATTATCGTCGTCATGTTTGTCCGTCTGTCCTTATGGAACAACTCGGCTCCACTAGAAGGAATCTTCATCATCTTCCTCCATGGATTAGGTCGTTTGAACTGTTCCGGCATCGATGTATTGCCATCGTTTCCTGGGGCGTCCACGATCTCTTCTTCCTCGAGGTTTGTAGTTGAGGGCGTGTTTCGGGAGTCTGGTGTTGCCCGTTCTTTCAAGGTGGTTAATCAAGTTTTGTTTGTATTTGAGTCTCACGTCTTGTATTCCAGAGATCTCTAGTACTTTCCTTATGACTTCGCTTCTTATTTTACGCAGCCTTGTGTATCCCTTAACACTTCTTAGAAATCGCATTTCTGCAGCTTCTAGGCGAGTCATGTTTACGCAGGAATTTGATGGAAAATGATATTTGATTATTTTTCGAAAAATCTGTAGAGAAATTTCAATTTTCACTAAAATCGGACAAAAAAACGATACTTTGCATAAAGACCAACAAATATTTTTTATCATATCTCTCTCAGTTCTTTTTATAATGAGAAACGTTTCAGATGAAATTTGTAGAGAAAATCATAACATATTTCCTGCTCAATAACTTCCTCTGTCTTTTTTTTTTTTTTTTCTAAAATCTTGTCGTTTTTGAGATGTGTGGGAAAATGTTGGAGAGCAGGTTAGACGACAGACGACAATATGGCGTATTCTCACTGCATGCTGGATACCTAAGGTTACAAATACACACTCATGTTTTTAATAATTATTGCTTTTCAACTGCAACAATAGTTACACGAACGTGCCCCCATGTTACGTTGTAGCTACTTTGCCTGTCTTTGTTATGTTCCAGAATTTATGAACACAAGGATGCCTACCATTGATTACTTCAAGTGTCACACTCCGGTTGCTTTATTAAATATTTATGAATGGTGTGTTAACTTATTCCAACATCCCTCTGCGTTTAATAAATCAACAGTAATGTGCAAACTTAAGGCAAAATTTACCTCAGTATTTAACCAACTTGATGCACAAAATTTGTTTCACAATAAGTTTTATTTCATGCCTCTACATGTTTCGAGCACATGTGCTCATCATCAGGAGGTCAAAATTGCACTACACAGCCTCTG
>Ga0123354_10011381_pt1 | contig 13741 bp, 7 predicted proteins | sample TergutLab28metaG_2_FD_97872 | JGI IMG/M metagenome (GOLD analysis project Ga0123354, IMG submission 97872) | Labiotermes labralis P4 segment gut microbial communities from Petit-Saut dam, French Guiana - Lab288 P4 | ecosystem: Host-associated > Arthropoda: Insects > Digestive system > Gut ... | reverse complement strand
CTTTTGCGATGGGCGAAGTTACTGATATTTTTCCCAATTTCAGGTCAGCTTCCTTTTCGGGAACAATCAGATAGTTCATTTGTTTTTTGTTCGCAATGTTCTCTATGGTTACATTGGAAAGCAATAAGACTTTTGAGGCGTCCATCTTGGATTCATCAATAATACGGGCATTGAAAATCAAGTCTTTCAACTTGCCAATTTTCAGTTCCAGCAATCCTTGTGCCTCTTTTGCTGCATCATATTCGGCATTTTCGGATAAATCTCCTTTATCTCGTGCTTCAGCTATTTGTTGAGAGATTTTCGGTCGCTCAATTTGTACCAGCTGGTTTAGCTCGTTTTTGAGTTTTTCCATGCCTTCTTTGGTATAAAAAACAGTGTCTGCCATAGTAACAGTTTTATTTTTAAGGGTTTAATTAAAAGAAAACAGAAGGAGACCCATATCTTCTATGGGTCCCTTCTTTATCAGAATTTTTTTAAATCAATTAGAAATTAAAAATCGCTCCTATACAATGTGTTCCGTTCCAATGCTCGGTCATTCTATACGAATAGTCAATAGAAATAAAAGATTTTTTGTTTTTAAAGGGCCATTGTATCGTTGTACCACAAGCAAATCCTTTTTCAACATTCAAATTATTAAATTCTCCATTATAGACATCTTCCCACTGACCGGACTCAAAGGTATAGCCGGCACGAAGCATCCAATAGTTCCACAACGATCCTTCTAAGCCGACGCCTACATTGTCTTTTCCGAAAGCCATTGAGCGGAAATTTGCCAAAACAGACAAGCGGCAGTCACTTCCAAAAAGGAAGTCATAAGCCACGCCGATTTGCAAGGTAGTAGGTAGTTCAAAGCCTTCCGTACGTTGGTTCATCGAAAATGGCGTTACTGACTCGGAGCCTTGTCCTGCTAAGTCCGCACGAAGCGTCAATCCATCGCCGGCATACTTCATATTAGTTCCTACGTTTTTCAACGTCATCCCTAATTTGATGTTTTCTTGTTCTCCGGTAATGTATTGGATCCCTGCATCAATAGCCACGCCTGTTGCTGCTACGTCATAGATTGATTCATTGATAATCTTAACGGTTGCTCCGGCAAAAATACTATTGGAAAAGGCTTTTGCATAGCTCAGTCCAATGATCATATTATTGGCGGTGAATGTACCCATGGTAAGGTCTGGATTGTCATACGTAGTGATGTTTTCCTCTCCGTAATTTACGGTTTGTACGCTCAATCCTAAAACACTTCCTTGCCCTAATTGTTGGGCAACGCCTAAGGCGTAGATATTCACTCCGGAACCATTCAGATAGTTGGTATAATTAATGGCGGCATGGGTGCCTAAGGTGTGGGAAAGTCCTGCCACATTGATAAATGTAGCTTCTATTCCCGATACCGAAGCCGTTCCTGAATTGGATAATCCGGAAGACCGCGCCCATGGATTAATTAGTAGTTCCGTCGCACCGGCTTGACCCGAACGGTCTTTATTTCCGGCGAATAACAACGTGGTTGATGACATCATGATTGCGACCAGCGTTATTGTTGCTATATATCTATAAATATATCTCATACTCTTTACTTTTATGTTATTTGTAATTTTCATGGCCGTCTTATTTTAGAAAGTTGTTAAATCAACAGTTCTTATCACGCCAAACCACTTAATCACTTTTTCTCCGTGAGGGGTTTTGACGTGTATTAAATATGTACCTCCGGCTATTGGAACTCCTGCAAAGTTTTTCAAGTCCCAATCCAGTGTATTTCCCTTATAGTTACCTCCTCCATGGTCGGAGTCCACTGAGTTATCTACAATAAATTGTCGTATCAGTGTTCCGCCTATGTTGTAGATAGAGATAGTACAGTTCGACGGTAGGTTTCCAAATCGCACTCTGTTATCCAATGCGTTTCTTTCATAATTGGAATACGCATAATATGGGTTGGGGGTAACAGAGATTAAATCCACGTCTTTCTTTAGTTTTTCTGAATCTATGTCTGGTTCCATACCTTTGGTTGAGAAGGTATACATGGGCCAATTGTCGTTAATAATTGAGTCTTCTTTATACTTCTCGTAAATCGGAATTTTGTATTCTGCATTCGGTGCATTAAATACTCTGTTAGCCGCGGGGTTTTCCCATATTTCCGAAGCATAACGGGCAAACGGCTTAGCTACTCTAATTTTTAGCGTAAAGGCGGTTCCTGTGGTATCCATTTTATATTTCTCATCGCCTGTAATCCAATAGTCAAACATGTTTTCATATCCGAAAGCTGGTATCGGCATGCCAACATACATGCAACTCTGCATGACATATTGTCGTGCCCATTTCCCTGCTACAACTTCGGGAGGTACCGGACCAGTACCCGATGTTCGAGGACAACGGAAAAGTTCCCAATATTTAGCGCAGGCATCATACGCCGGCATTTCTTGTGGATTTGATTTGTGTACGGATAAGGGGCCTGCCTCGGTATTGTAGATGACTTTATGCCCCATGATATAGACATAATGTTGTCCTCCCATGTAGAAGTCTTCATTTCCATCAAAAATCACATTTGTTGGATTAAATCTCATATCACGTCCATTGTGAGCGCTGAAGGATGAGTTTTCTCCAAAGAGAATGTTCAAACGTTCACCGGTATCAACATTAATGGCATAGCCGGGGAACCAACTCATCCCTGTTGGTGAAATGTAGTTTGGGTGATTGGGGTCTGCACTGGCTTCGATATCACCTTGATCTGCGGTTTTTCCATTTTTGTCAATGGATCGCGCGCCGCGCGGACAGAATGCCTCAACTGCTTCTCCAGTAATTTGATCACGTTCATTGCGTTGATAATAGCGTCCCATTTCCATTACTATGGAGCGTGTCCATAAATTTTTATCAGGAGTAATAACGATATCAACGCTACCCATGGATGTCATAAAGTTCATGTATTTATATTTCCTATCTATTCCCGGACCATATTCGGATTCTCCACGTCCTGACGGTTCCGGATCCGGACTAAATGATCCAACTCCCATACCGGCACACAAGGTATATGGCGCCCATGATCTGTCAAAAATCTTTTCATAATCTTCTTTTGGATCCCATGGATACATTTCGCCTCTTGCGGAAGAATCTTTAACTGTCAAATCATAATCGGATGAGGATTTGTCAACATCGCCACTTGTACCGGGTTCATAATATGTTCCGGATCTTATCCAGTTAATAGGACTTCTGGGAATATCTATATCCGGAATTCCTGTTAACCATCTTTTAGAAGAATCGGCAAACGTGGCAGAGGAACCTATAAATCCATTTCCTAATGTTCTTATCCAATAATCTCCAGGGTGGAATGTTTGCGATATAGTAATACTGATTCCCAAGTCGGGGTATAGTTGCTCGTAGTTTGTCGCATAAAACAGGCGTGAAACTGTATCGCGGTCTCTGGTAATTGCCAAATTAATGCCGTCTGATAGAATTTCTTTGTCGGTTTCTCGGTCAAGAAGTTTCCAGTCGGCTTTATTAATGTAGTAAGCAAACGTGTAATCGGAACCGGGCAGCATCGGATTATATGTTTCGGTACAAGTACTTCCTACAAATTTCAAGATGTAATCTTTTCCAACTACTCTAAGGGGGTCTATCACTTTTACTGCAAGAGGTCCTGCGTTGGGTTTATATTCTATTTTATAGGCAATAGGATAGTCGGGGTCTCCAAACCTAGTATATTCATTTTTTAGTGTATCTTTTTTTATGGGCGGCTTCGATAAAATTTCTTTGCGTGTTTTATCGGAAATTTCCAGCCAGTTGGAAGAGTTCCCTTTTCCTTCAACACGAGTAATTGGAGGCATGTCTCCATAGTTGGAACGTGTAACTATTCCTTTAATGGTTTTATGAGGAATGGCTACCTTGGGCGTCAGTTTTTTATTACCGGCAGCCGTACGACCTGCTAAATAGGGGAATCGCTGTCCTGGTTCCGCACTGTTGTATGGGTCAAAGGTTTTCCAATTGTTATAAGCATAGGCAATAGCCATGAAATAGTATTGTCTGTTATTGACCAAATTACGATTTTGTCCTATTGCAAAAGCATCAAGGCTTACTTCAAAAGAGTGGGATATGCCTTTATCTTCTCCGTCCACACGTAAAACAGGCATGTCAAATCCTGTTGCGGCGTCCGGTTCAAAGTTCACCAGACGTCCAACGCCATTTGCAATATCAAACTGTGCAATGAGACGTGCTTTTGTTATATCTCTAAGATCGTCAGGTCCTACGGAACCGTGTGCTAATTGATAGATTTGATACCCTTCAAAGCGATATAATGAATCGCCTTTTATAATGGTATTGTCAACTTCTTGATACGTTTCATTTTTATTGTTTGAACTGGGCGAGTCATTGCGCAGATGAATGATGAGTTTTTGGTCTAATTCCACAAAGTACATATCCGGAGCATTGGGACCATCAAGTACTTTAAAGCAGTTATCAAATAATGCTTGACATTTGTCATCGGCATCCCGTAATTTCAGGACAGAAGACCATGCTGTACCCGTCATATCGCGTGCCCATGGAACTCCAAAGGTGATATAGTTGACAGCGCCTGGCTCTAAGGTAAAAGGTCCTGCGGATTGCACAAAACGTCTATCTTCAGGTGGATTACCGGCTGTTAAGTCTGTCCAACCCCATTGTGCATCAACTGCCGGAGGAATTTCTCCACCGGTTCCCCAATTACAGGGATCCGAAGTTCCGGGAAACATGAAATCGGTTACGGGACCTGTATCGCCTGTAGCATCTTTTCCGTCAAAGCGCATACGTGCGCCGTTTTTCCAAAAACCTCTTAAATAGTTATAGTAGTCAGAAGGTCTGTTTTTCTCCGGTTCTCCGTTTATACCACCTGCATTGTTGTAATAAACAAAACGACGCATTCCAAAACGTTCGTCATCAACGATTCCATTTCCGAAGTTCACGCCATTGATGGCTTCTGCTTTTACCAAAAACACATCTGTTGAATCGAAATAAGCCTCTTTAACAGGGTCAAAATATCTAAAAGTCATTTGTACTTCTTGGTTATGCATGGAAACAATTTGACAATCGCCGTCAAATGAAGGACCGCCCAAGTTTGATCCTTGATATCTAGGGTTGTCGAACCCATTGGGATCCAAATAGGGACCTTGGAAAAAGTCAATCCCAATTGCTGGAGGATGTGCTCCGTATGCTTGTGCTTCTCCTGTTCCGTCCACATCAAATCCATTATAGCAATAGCCCATGCCTCGTTCTACGTCGCAACCCACCAAGTCGTCTTTGGCATAACCCAAATCAGGATCTGTCCATGGAGCGAAATAGGTATTGGTTAGGGTAAAAGTAGAACGGTTAATGATTTCATAACTGTAGAAAGTCATGTTATTAATTTCGTCATTGGTTGCAAATGCAAATGCTTGCGCTCTGATTTCTAAGCCAATCGGTTGTCCGCCGCTTTCGGTATGCGCATTTCCTTTGTCGTTGAACACCCACCAAAAAGTTTCATCGCCTTTGAGAACTTGGTCAACTAAAAGACCGCCGTTTTCTGTTTTATTCGCATTAGGTCTCCATGTTGAATCCGGACCATAAAAGCCATCGGCAGATCCCATTGTTGGGGCAGGTTTCCATCCTTTTATTCCGACATAGTTCAATGGACAAAGTACATTGTCAAAGTCATAATAAGGATAGTCTCCGTCATCAGGGTTGTACACTCCATCACCATTAACGTCAAAGAATGGTGCTAAATAGAATGCGTGATTGGGGTTTTCCGGATGTGCTGGCCAATTTCTGATACCGTCGCCTGGACCCGTATAACCCGGAAATTCATCCGCTTGATTACTTGAATTGTACCATCCGATAAATTCGGAAACTTCTGCTTTAGACATGTGAAACATTCTATCCCATTTGGCACATGTTTCTGCATCTGTTGATGCTGTTAAATCTGTGGTCAAAGGTCCTGGCCAAAAGTCAACGCCATTTTGCCGGAACCGTTGTGCTGCCAATTTCAACTGGTTATTTACGTCAACGCCTCCAATCCATAAAGCACCTGCATAAAGGGATGTTTTTTGGGTATTGGCAGGAATAAAATATTGAGCCGTAGCGGTAGCAAAGTTTTGCCACATATCTCCGCCGGTGTTAATACGCGCCCGAACATTGTTGACCGCGAGTATTTCAAAACCGGATCCCGAAGTACATAAGGCAGCTGATGCTTTAATTTCTTCTGTGTTTTTAACCACATATTTTTCAGGTACTCTTTCTGCATAGGCTGAATTCACAATCCCCGCTATGCAAGATGTTATTAATAAGATTTGTAATACCTTTTTCATAATTATTTCTATTTTATTTTTATACTATTTAAATGAAACGATTAAAAGAAACCAAAAATAAGACCTAAACGCAATGTCCTTGGGGTAGCATAATTACCCGGATGGTTGATGAATAACTCATACATATATCTGTATGTTTCAGGGCTTAGCTGTGCATTGATTTCGTTTTGATATTCAGGCGCTGAAAGGTATCCGTCATCGTCCGGCAAACCGGTAAATGAATATACCCCCATGATGTTTTTAGAATCCAAAATGTTTTGACATGTCAAATAGACATTCAAACTTCCTTTGCGTGTGTCTCCACCTTTCTTTTTACCCATATCAAAATAGAAGTCTTTGTCTATTTTTAGGTCAAGGTTAAACTGCCATGGCAAGCGAGATCCGTTGATGGTTCCCGTTAACAGCTGCGTGCCTCCTATAAGAGCGTTGGTAACATTCGATTGGCGTGTGTAGGGGGTTCCCGAACCGCCTCTGAATTGAGCCGACATCCCTGCATTGGATAGAACTTGTAGGGTAGGTTTATTTTTCTTCGACCTGTCAATAGTTGGTCCGTTATAGTCTTTTCCATCCGAAAAACGATAATCGAAAGAAAGGGTAATTGCATGGCGTTGGTCAACATCCATGGGAATCAGCGTCCTCAAATTGGGCAACTGTGCTGCAATAAGTCCTGCTTGGGTAGAAGAGTTGGAGCCTGTTCCCGAAGCAAATTGCAAAGTATAACCGGCACGAATACGGGCATTACCGGTACGGCGCAAGTCATAGTCAATGGTGAGACCTTTTGTTGTTCCGAAGTCAATATTATTAAATGAGGTGTAATCGTTGGGGTAAGCACCGGTATAACGATATACTTGAACTTCATCACGAATTTCTTTGTAGAAGGCTGTGATGGAGAGTGCGGAGCTGTTACTAACTTTTTGTTTAAAGCCAAGCTCATAATCAATGGTTTGTGTTGGCTTCAAACTCGGGTTATTGATGGGGTTTCTTCCGGATAATTCCGAGAAAAAGAGGTAGGTTACAGGATTCATCCTTACATTGGAAGGACGACGGGTAAGAATGTCATAGTGGGCAAAGAATACTGCTTCGTCGGATATGGGGAATGAGAAAGAGACACGCGGCATGGCATTCACTGTCATTTTATAATCTGTAAAGGCGTCCACAATATTCTTTTTGTCTTCATAAGCAGCTTTTTTCACCAAATATGGCGCGATGCCTTGGCTACCTGCAACGGCTCCACCGCCGGAAGCATCGTCTTGTGCGTAGGGGTCATTTATCACCTGACCGCCGGCGTTGTACCATGTGCTTTCTTTACGGTAACCTGTAATGGCGTTGGGATTGTCTACATTATTAACATAAACTATGAAGTCATCACCGATATTGTCGGGTATGGAATATCCCATTAATGCGGGTAATAGTACTTCTCTATCTGCTTTCCCTCTGAGTTGTCCAACGGTGTATGCATCATATAGCAAATAGTTGTCTTTCAAAACTTTTTGGTTGGCGTCGAAACCGTCAACACGTAGTCCTAATGTAAAGATAATGTCGTTGAATGTGAATTTGTCTTCAATCCAGCCACCCATGTAGGTCGGAGAATAGGGTGCTATTTCGCGGGTGTACATGGTGTTTGTTCTTCCTGTTATAGGGTCGGTTTGCGTTATTTGTTTTGTGAAGAAGTCTTCCAATGATGGTTTTCTGGATGATGATTTATTTCCGGTATAATCAAATCCATAATAACTTATTATAGGGTAGCCACCTTTTAAAAGGTCATCGGGAGAAAACAATGAAATATCCAGTTCTTTATCATTCAAATATACTTTTTGACGTTTGTTATTGATGTCATAATAGATAAAGGATTTATCGTTAGGGTCATAAGAATCAATATAGAGGTAATCTGTACCTCCGGGTGTTAATCCTAATGCTTGACGCAAATTCCAGTCAAAAGTGGTTTGTGCATCACCATATTTTCTTTGATAGTGAATTGTATCGGCATATTTGATGTCGTCGTAGTATGGGTTATACGGATTGTTCACATCCATTTCCATCAAATGGAAGTTCATACTTTGCCGCATGGCAGTCCAAAGTCCTGCAGGACCACCACCACCACCTGCGAATCCCCAAACATTGTCGCTTCTTTGTTCATATTGGAAACCCAATCTTACCTGATGACTTCCCACGTCCATAGAACCCATGGCGTTAATATACCATTTGCTGCTCATTGTTTTGCCGTATCCATTATATGGGGTACCCGGAGCTTTCCACATTAAATAAGTCGTAGGAGGTAACTCTCCGTTTAGCAACCCTCCTGCCATTTGCAGTTGGTCGAAGTTCATAAAGGTTGTTTGACCGGTAAAATAGTCTGTATAACCGGTTAGTTCGGGATTATAGGTTCCCGGAGTGAAATCAATGGCATACTCAAAGTATCCGCTTTGTACCTGAACCGGATTGGGTCCAACATCTTCCAATACTTGTCTAGAGAAAGATGGTCTCATGTAAACGTCATATTTTCCCAAGTAGCCATATTCAAAGAACCTGTCGCCGAAACGTTCATCGCGATCTTCCGTTGTAGTGCGTTCAAAGTCGGCTTGAATAGAATAGTAGAAGTTTCTAAATAAAGACCGTGAATCGCCTGCTGATGGGAATTTTTGTGTTATACGTCCGAAGACACGCCACATATTGGTGTTATAAAGACCATTATTTTCCCAGTTCATCAAGGTGTTTCTCCAATCATTAAGGTGTTGGTTGGTATAGTTATATGTAGCTCCAAAAGAAAAGTCCAAGTTTTGAGTAGGCTGAATGGCTAACCTGCCTATGGCATTAACTCTATAATTAGAGGTATTTTTGCTGTTTTTATAGTGGTCAATGTCGCTGGGACTAATAAATGATGCATTAGGAAGTGTAGCTCCTATGCTTGCGGGGCGTAAAGGATTTTCTTTCAAATACTTCAGTTGTTCGTCATTAACGCGATGGTATCCTATTGCAGACATGTCTCCATCGGTTCTATAAATAAATTCACCTGTAATAAAGTAACCCATTATAGGACGCGATGTGTTGGTTTCTGCATTTTTCTTAACCCATATCGGTCCTGTTAGGTTCATATCAACTCTGTTGAACCCGTAGGCGTCTAAAAACTGGGAGGTTTCTACGCCCACGCCTCCGCCAAAAGTACGGCTGGCTCCCCTCGTTGTTACGTTGATAACCCCGCTGGTTACGTCTCCGTATTGTGCGGAGATACCAGAAAGGGATAATGCTACCTGTTCGTAGGCAGCGGGTGGAATACCGCTCAAGCTACTAACCCTGATACCATCAACATACATGGCTTGTGAACCTTCCCGTGTTCCACGGATACTTCCGATTTCACCGTCTTTTGAAAAGACGCCGCTTACGGAAGTTACCACGCCTTCGGCTGAGCGATTAGGCATCTTGCTGATTTCGTCAGCTGTTACAACGGCACCGGAACTAGTCTGGTCAGCTTCAAAAATGGGGACTTTATAGTCCACAATTTCAACAGCTTCCAATGTTTCTGCAGTAGGGTTCAATGTAATGTTTTGCGGCACGGCTTTATCCGCGCCTACTACAATGCCTTGCAATTTTTGCGTTGTATATCCAATATACGAGACTTGCAGTGTATAAGTACCTGGGGTAATAGCTCTGATGGTATATTTTCCATCAAAATCTGTTTGACCTCCCGTAACCACTGTCCCCCCTGAGGATAAAACCGCCACATTGGCAAAAGGAATAGTCTCTCCTGTTTGCTTGTCTTTAACAGTACCATAGATCGACCCTGCGCCTTGTGAAAATACTAGACCATGTGCAGTTAGTATTATCCACATAATCAAAAGTAAACGTTTAATCATATCATAGAAATTTATGTTATATTTATTAATTCTTTAATCCGCTATAAAAAATGGGTGTAAAGGTATAAATAAATTTTCAAACTTCATCCATTTTTATATTTTTTTTTGTGTTTTTTTCTTAATTATTTTGTAACGTGTTAATAATTAGGTCTTTTAAGTATCTCAGAATAGACAATTGCCGCCGGTAAATCAAACTCGCCAAAGATAAACGGTTCCTCTTTTTCAGCGGGGGAAACAGTGGTGTCATAGCCTCTTTTTAAGGTTCTATCTCCTTCATTTTGAACGGATAAAACGGGGGACGATTTTTTTATTTTTGAGGGTTTTGCTTCTGTTTTGGGAAAAACGGGATTTTCCTGCAAAAAGTCGAAAATGGAATCATAGTCAAAAGAATCTTCCTTTTTTTCTTCTTCGACGGCAGAAAAAGCGCGCTGATTGACGACGGCGAGCTTCTTTTTTCCTGCTCCGCTGATTGACTTGACAAGCCCTATCAGCAACAAAGCCCCTATATATAATAATATTGTATAAAAATTATCCATGCCCTAACATGTGTTAAAATGAAAGGGCAAAGATAATAAAGTTTTTTACAGGTATTGAAGAAATTTTTATTTTTTTGTTTTTTTTTCTTTACAAGGCTACCAGCCCAGCAAAGTGATGCCGACTGACCACGGATAAAGCTCCGGAGCGCGGTTTTCACGGAACATGGGGGTCAGCGAATAGGTGGCGAACAGATTGATGAATCCCCATCCTATGCGTGCCGTCGCATCTAACTTGAGCGGATTGACGTAAAAATCGTTGTGGTCTTTCATCTTTTTCTTCTTGGAGACGAAATCGCCATCGGGGGCAGTTAGAATTGATAAAGGGTCATTGACGTCTATCAGATAGTACGAAGCGTTTTTGTTTTCAAACTTGGCTTTGGTATGTGTTCCTATCCGCAATCCTCCTACAACGCCCACTCCGACATGGAAACTGTCGAAACGGGATTTGCTATTGGTTTGAAATTCAAAAATCAATGGAACCGTCATGTAGCTCACCATCAGTTTTGTTTTTTCAACGGGCGCTCCGCCGATGTAATATCCTTGTAAGATGCCTTCGTCTTTGTTCATGCCAAGCCAAACATCATGCGAAAAGCGATAGTTGTGCCATTCAAAACCCAATCCCGACAACATTCCCCATTTTTGATTCTTCGCAAGCGGGACATTCAATTCAAACAGGTTCAGGTAAAAGGCTATTGATTTGGGGTAACGTAAATCGAGATATTCGGGATAGTCCATGTTGAAATCGGCGGTGTTGTAGCCGTTGATGCCTATTCCAATGCCGCCCCAGTGTCCGTCGAATTTGTTTTTTCTTTTGTTCCAACTCACTTTCTTGTTTTGTTTGATAGAAACGTCATAGGGTCCGATGGTTATCACCTCCATTTTCCCGTTATCATTAATTACAATTTTATTCTCCACAAAATTTATTGCAGTACTGTCATTGCCATCTATCGTTTTGATGATTATATGGCTTTCTGAAATCGTCTGTGTAACATTTTGTTCTTCTTGGCGAACTTTGCTTCCCGTTCCAATCGAAGAGATGCCACTGTCCGAAATTTTGTTGTCGGCATCCTTATTGACCAAAACACGTGAAACGCCGGAAGCTACAATATGCGATTTTTGATACTGTAACTCGGAAACATCAATTTCGGCAACGCCGGAAGCGTCAACGGTAACTTGGTCTGCTGTACCGGTAATCTGAATGGCGGAAGCTCCCGCCGCCGTAGCTGATACAGATTGAAACGTGCCACCAACATTAACGGATGTAACGCCATCGGTAATTATCGTCAAATCATCCGTTTCAATCGGATTTTTAGTTTCAAAAGAGGCTAAGCCCGACATCTCTATGTGCTTTAAGCGCCCTCCTTCCACGATTAATTTACTATTCTTCGTGTTTTTCTTACCGTCCGACGACACGATGACATAGACCGTTTCATCATCTTCTGATACGATTTCTACTACTACACCCGGTACGACGTCCATCTCTCCGATGACGGTAATGGAAGAAGTCTCTCCTGTCGTAAATTCAACTGAAAAAGCGCCGTCAATAATCAATCCGGTAATGGGTTCCTGTGGAAAATATTGTTTTTCCAAAACTTGATGGCTCTGCGCGAAAGCCAACGGGGCGAAGAATAAACTTATGCCCAATAATGCTAAAAAAAATCTTTTTGTATTCATTTTTGTACTTTTTTCTCTTATGACGGGGGCGGGGTAAAAAATGTTACAGGTTTAAAAATTAATGTCGTATCTTTGTGCCGGTTTTTTTATTTAAAATGTTTACTCATGGAAAAAGTTGTAGTACAAGTCAAAAACAATCGTGCATTCAGTCTTCTTGCAGACATGGAGGGGCGAAATATCATCAAAGTACTGAAACGTACTCCTTATTTTCCATCTGAAAATAAGGATAGGGCTACTCGCTTATCGGAAATACGGTCTATCACCGAAAAAATAAACATTGATTTGTCAAATTTTCATTTCAATCGCGATGAAGCCAATAACTACGATTCATAAATCATTTGCGATGGACACTAACGTCCTCGTTTATTTGGAAAGCAACGACATTTCCAAGCGAAAAATTGCAGAAACTTTATTATCCTATGACCCTGTCATTCCGGCTCAGGTTATATCGGAATTTATTAATGTTATTCGTCGGTTGCGAAATATTCCCAAATATCAATTAATTGCTGAAGTATCTGCCTTATTTCGTCATTGTTCCATTGCACCATTAGAACAATCCACACTTGAATTGACTAAAGTTCTTATTAACCAACATGATTTTCAGATTTTTGACAGCATTATTATTGCCTCTGCACTCGAAGCTAGATGTGAGATTTTATATTCCGAAGATATGCAACATAATATGATCATTCATCAACAGTTGAAAATTATCAATCCCTTCATTCAATAAATTATTTTTTTTACTGTAACTGTTTACACACTATCCCGTCTAACTATAAAATATTGCTATAGTTATGAAGAATATTCTCTTTTCCGTCATATTGACTGTGATTTCGGGTATTGGTGTTGCGGCGGCGCAGCCGTGGACGTTGCAACAGTGTATTGATTATGCGTTGGAACATAATATTAATGTACAGCAGAAGGCGTTGCTGCAAGAATCGGAGGAGTATAACCTGCGTATTGCCAAGTACAGCATGTTGCCTAATCTGAATGCCAATGTGGGACAAAGTTTTGATTTTGGACGCTCGACCAGCCGCGAGGGCATCATGATTGACCAAAACTCGTCGAGTACAAGTTTTAGTATCGGCACCAACATGCCGCTTTTTTCGGGGATGCGCATTTATAACCAGATTAAATCGGGCAACTCAAATTTACGTGCGGCGATGGAAGATTTGTCCAAAGCCAAAGATGATTTGGAATTGACCATCACCTCTGCTTTCCTTTCTATACTATTTAATAAAGAGTTGCTTCATATCGCGCATACACAAGCGGCATTAACCGAGCAGCAAGTTGTGCGTGCCGAAAAGATGGTGGAGGCGGGCAAGTCGCCCCAGTCGGAGCTTTTTGAAGCCAAAGCGTTGCTGGCGCAAGATGAGCT
>Ga0123354_10011379_pt1 | contig 13742 bp, 9 predicted proteins | sample TergutLab28metaG_2_FD_97872 | JGI IMG/M metagenome (GOLD analysis project Ga0123354, IMG submission 97872) | Labiotermes labralis P4 segment gut microbial communities from Petit-Saut dam, French Guiana - Lab288 P4 | ecosystem: Host-associated > Arthropoda: Insects > Digestive system > Gut ... | reverse complement strand
TACCGCACTCACAAGCGTCCGCCACCTGTCTCTATCCTTGGCCAGCCCAGTCCAGTCCATAGACCCACATCCCACCTCCTGGAGATCCATCCTAATATTATCCACCCATCTACGCCTAGGTCTTCCCAGTGGTCTCTTTCCCTCCGGTTTCCCCAGCAAGACCCTATACACCCCCCTCCCTTCACCCATACGCGCCACAGGCAAACTAAATTACTAATTAAAACAAATCCATCCAATCTATCAAATATAAAACTTCAACGCCTCATGAAACTTAAACTAACTGTAATCGTTATACCGCTCGTTTAAATCCTCTCGGCAGTGAGATGGCGGCTTCGGTTTCTATTTCCGATGCGAACGATAGCTTTTCTTACCGTTCAGACAATAGAAGTGGTTCTTGTTACTACAGAATCTCTACAGCAAAAATCTCGTATTTCAAATTAACTGAATAAAAAGTTTTTTTATATATATATTGCGTGTCATGTCTGAGTACCAGCGCCAGCACATACAGCACCGCACTTCTTAACAAGCCATTAGGAAGCTTGCAAGACCGCCTGTCACACGTCTCTCTTTCCAGTTTTATGGTCTCATAGCGACGGACGGACGGACGGACTGACTCTGTAAGGCCTCGGCACTGAGATGAGTTCCTCTGAGAATCACAGGGGCTTCAGTAACTTTGTAATAACTTGTGTGCCAGAGTGAAGAAACTTGATGAAAACTGTAATGAGCTTCCCGGGCAAACGTCAAGTTGCAATGATAAAAGTAAAAGGTACCTAATTTCGTGGTCAAGAAGTTCCTTGCTTTCATACTTGCTGGCAAGACTCTGAAATTAAAGTTCACCACTTTGTTAGTGACATGACGTCATGTCATCTTACAGCGGGTAATCTTATTTTAATGTCGCAGGCACAATACATTTACAGAACAGGACACAGTGCACAAACGGCTTGCTCACGAAAGTCATTACGTTAGCAGAAAACGAACAAACGACTACGAACGTACACATTAAGTCGCCGCTGGAAGGAAGGGATCCATTTTGAAGAGTTTCTTTGATACCGAAATTTAAAAAACCTGACTGTGTTTTGAATTCTTTGAGGGGAGAGACGTAATGTAAGGAAATGACGGAATGTGTAGAGGAGAGAAACATTTGTTTGGGGTGAGAAATAGCATCACTTGTTAAAAAAAAGATCCCAGGCTTCGTCCGCTCGTCCTTCTGAAAGCAGAAGTATGAAACGGATAGGCGTTAAAATAGTGAAGGTTGTGGTTTGAAACGCGGACCGTGGAATTGTGATTTTGGATAATGCTAAAGTGTATTATTTGGAAAAAGTAAATTTTTTCACTTTTTTGACTGGGGGGGGGGGGGGGGGGTTAGACATTTCTCCTTGAAGATTTGGAGAGACGCCGCAAAAATTTTGGGGAGAGATGCCGCATTTAAGTAATTCCAAATCAGTTTGAAAAAATTATGCATACGCATTTCATAGTACCAAAAATTATCTATTCCATTGCTCTAGCTTCCATACAGACTGAATCATTGCTAGTAGTGACGATAAAACCACAAAAATTCAGACACTCTGAGTAGCAGGTTTTGCCCCACACAGACACATTGTTGCCACTGCATACAAGCTTGCTAGAGAAATGGGAACTTCGAAAATTTCAAAGATGAAATTGAAACAGCAGGATATGACTGCTGAAAGTCTGTCTTAGATAGAGCTCAAAGAATGAACCGGAACACTGTTGGAACATGTTTCAACATGCTGGAGAAAGGACCACCGACAGTAACGTTTCTGACACATCTGGGAATATTTTCAATATTGATGAAATTGTAATACACATAAAACACAAACACGAATCTGCAGTAACACAAAAGGAGCCTAAAAATGTTCATGTTTAAACATCGGGAGAAAAGAGTGAAAACATTACAGTTATAGTATGCTGTAAAGCTTGCTCTTGTTATAATATTCAGCGACTTCAACAAACAACAGGAGTTCGATTGTGGCTCACCCTTCCGGGTTCAAATGTATACATGAAACGGAATTCGTCGCCCTGTATCTCGGAGCTTTCATTTCTGCAGTTATTTTGGATACACCTTAATAAAGTACAAACCTTAATATTAACTCTGAAATTTCAGCTGTTTTAACGATTTGCATATTGAGTTAAAGTTGTAAAATGTGTGGCGTCTCTCCCGCAATTACCCTAAGTAAATTCCTTGTGGTAGATTAATCCTAGGCGACCATCAAGTTTTCGGAAAAATTCTGCTACCTCCATCTTCAGAGTACAAGTGCTTGTAGGGTGCTCTTGCGAATCACAATTAATTTTCCTTTTTTTAATATTGGGTATTTAATTACTTCAGTTAAGACTATTGCTTGAGCAGAGGGCGTTACCTGATTAATATGTCTTTTAACATCTGTTATACGGATGTTATTTGGGACATCAAGGTCCAACTTAATATTTGTGCAATGAATCAGCCATTGTACAGATCTATAGAAAAACATCTTCCAGTTGTAGTGCCCACAGTTTTGGCACGCCATTAAGATTTATTAGAGGTTTGCTACCTGCTGAAAACATAGCCGCAGCCGGAGAAATATTTTGTGAAATTTCTTTCACTGTGCTTAGCTTACCGGAATAACTGTTAGGTTCCCTCTGTTACTGTGCAGCCAGACAGGGACCTCGAGCACTGTGCAGAATTGCACTTTTCGCTGGCCGGCAGAGATAAGGAAGAGAAACTCAGGGAAGACAGGGAGATGGCCTTTTCCCATCTTACTAATTTTCTTACGGAACCACACGATGGAAAATGCCCCATACAGTAGGGGAAAAATGTAATATTACTGTGCTGGGGAGATATAGCGCAAGAGGCTTATCAGCATCCTTTTGTCTACCAATCGCAACCACAAGAGCGAGTAGCTGGTACGAACAAAACCGTTTTCAATAAAGACGGCCCACTAAAGATGCTTCATGCGTCTACATTCAGGGTGAGTTCGTTTATCTTCCTGGATGATGGATGTGTCAGGGGTCCACTGAACTGTCGGTAAACTTCTGCAAACTACACGGCGTCACGTACCAGCAGATAGTCACGGTCATAAGACCCTCGTACAACACTTACGTAAGGTATGTTGACGAGGATAAACGTTTTTCCAAGGAAATTAGGACGATGAACTGAAAACCTTTCGATATTGTTTAATATCTATATGAATGTAAGTCTCATGGAAGGTCTAAACTGTTTGGGAGTGTGTAAAGACGGGGCATTCTCTATGTGAGGAGATATGCAGGGAGGTCGTCAAAGTTTATATTTGGCGATAATTGCCTTGCGCTTGACAGACATATTACGTAGCTCATCGAAAAGCTCTTGCCTCCAATGACTGAAGCCGAGTATTGTAGAAGGTTCTTCAAACAGCCATTAAATATACTGAAGAATTACACGTATACAGGTTTAATGTTTTGTATGTTGTTTGAGTCTATGCTTGTAAAACGCACGTCTTTAAAATGGCTGCATCTGGAGAATGTTTTAGCATTATATTCGTACCAAGATACGAAATTTATCTGTGCTTATCAGGTGAAAATCACTGGAATGTTTACTTATGCAGCGCAGTCTTTTGATCATGAAGCTGTCATATTTAAGTGACACATTTGAGAGGAAGAACATTCTTAATGCCTGACTGCAAGGCGTTGATAGTCAATGCTTTATCTGAGTGAAAAAGGAAATCGTATCGTTTATATATTTGGACTGCGGTAGAGGAAAAATGAGTGAAAAAGTGTACATGTTTCGTACTTTAAAACAATTTATCGAGAACAAAAGCACACAAGTTAATGCAGATGTGAAAATTCGTATGCTGAGTTACTTTTCTTCACTGCAATGCCACTTTGAGAATTACTTCATCGTTTGTAAGTTAAAAGTTGCTATTCGATTACGGATCATTTCACTGCTTAGCTAACGGTGGCTGTCGTCACTATTACTGAAGATTGTTTCTCTTTTGAGGCCTCTCTGAACATATAATATCCGACAATGTGTTTTCATGAATTCTGAATCCTTGTGCAAGCTGAGTGAAAAGAATTAAGCGAGTTTATGTTCACCTACTGATTTATTTTGCAATATCGTAATATTGATTTGTGAAACAGGTTTCTCAGCAGTGGCCGCGATAAAGAGCAGATGCCGATCACAAATAAGTGCGGAACATGACGTGAGAATGTCTGTATTGAAGAAGAAGCCTTAAGTTTTAGAAAAATTTGCAATTCCAAGCATCTGTGAATATTACTGACCCCTCAAATCGTGTAAATTGTGGTTTATTTGTTAAAAAATGCCTCATCGCACATACAAAGATGATGAAGACCTACAAAAATTAAACCAATGTCTGTACAAACATAACTAAATTATCTTTGTTAAGTAGAACTGCAATTTCGACCTGTATCAGATTATCCTCAGATTCACAATTGGTCCTTCGAACATATTGCTGAAAAAATGTACATTATGTAAGTTCATAGAACTCAATTAAAATTATTATATGTGTAGAAAAAACCTCTATCAGCACATACTGTTCCTGTCTATGACCTTTGCAGGTTTTAATAATTTTAATAGAGTTTAATGGACTTACATAATGTATATTTCTTCATCAGCATGTTTTAAAGACCAATTTTGAACCTGAGGATGACCTAAGATAGGTCGATAAATGTAGTTTTGTATAATAAATAGAATTTAGTTGTGTTTGGACAAAATTTTTTTACTATTAACAGCGCAACGGGAAGATATTTGTTAAAAATGATGAACTTGATGACGACGATCGTCATAATAGCCATTATCATCATTGTCGTCAGTAGTAGCAGCAAGGTTTGAACCACCAGCCGGTACGGACGCCGATAAAAGTAGATGCACTGGAGATATGTGTTGTCATTAAGCCTAATTATATTTAAATTTGTAATGCGAGATTCGAGATTCTTACAAGCGGTGTTGCTAAGATTCGAATCTTTTGGTTTGTTACAATTGGTCGATTGCTAAATAATTACCGATCTTTTGAAGAAACATAGTGTCCTCATGTGTAGGACCAAGCAATCTAGTTTCTGTAATCGTTGGTTCGCATACGTTAATATGCTCGATTAGGGGGTTTCTATATCCCATGGTTTGAGAATAGCTGCTTTAGACAATATGTCACGTGTTGATTTTGGTTGCGAGGTCTAAAATGAACCTTCTCACTGTCGTGACGATTTCCTCTTTGAGGTCATGTTTCACTTATGGTTAATATATATAATCCAAACCGGTCTCCTCTCAGGGGGAGGAAAGTTAAGAAAAGCCTCTGAAGACTTACAACAAAGATTTTCCTTTTCCTTTTTCGACATATAATTTTTGTATTTTATGTGTGTGCTAAATTATAAACCTTCATTTCATCTTGTAGTTCCTTAGAAATGTAAACGATGGGCAGATGTACAGGCTGCGATTTTCGTAGACAATACCAGTGATGCACTCTTATACAGTGTGACACTGTGAAGTACAGTTCCACTGTTTACGCACGCCATGAAATGTTCTTGGCAGATAGCTGCGTACAATCGGTAATGCCACTACTTAGAGACACCTTTTCATGGGCAAGGTTCGACACTGTAACACTGACAGAAACATAGGTGCTTTTCGAATTGATTTCTAATGGCGTGCATATCCCTAACTGTAAAACTGGCTTGTTACGTAGAAACAGTAACGACACAATTTCAACTTTCATGATTATATATATATATATATATATGGCGTATATATGGAAATTTTGTTTCGTATCAAGTAAAACGAACATAAATCTACCAGTTGTAACCCTTCTCTTTTTATACAACAGTTCGTATCATTTCACGATCACACATTAATAGACACAACTAGTATTTTGAGAACTCTGTGAATGAAGTTTCAATTATCGGTTAACTTATATGTCTAAGCTAATATACGTAAAATAAAGAAAATAAATAACTCATGCCCCCCTCCTAATAAAACTTAAACTAGAGTCAGAATCGTACAATTTTATGAAACTCCTGGACCTAGTGGTTTCTGTGTTCCGCTGCCCGAAATTCTGATTTTGTACAACAGTGAAGAAAAATTTCGACACTGCTGGGACAGTCACTGACTTATGCCGTTGGTATGTTCCGGAAGGTCCGGCACAAGTCGAATTCTGCGCAAGTATGCGTATGTGTCTGTCGACGGGATTCTAGTTGAAAGCCAATCCATTACGTTTTTCTTCGATAATATGATTTACATCTGACAGTTACTCTGTGATCGGTAGGGTGGAGGAGTGACGTATTTTTTGGATAAAGAATCACGGTTTTCACATTTGAATGAAAGTCGTCCAAATGTGCAGGATGACCGGGCTCATTATCTACGATAAGCAAAATTTTGAATGGAATTTTGTTTTCTTGGTAATATTTTTCTACTTCGATAATGAAAAAGTTTATGAGCCAGTATTCAAACAAGACTTGCAATCAGAGCCTTATGATTTGATTGGTAAGTATCAGAAAGGTTAGCCTTGCTTATGTTTTTAATGCACGAGGGGTTTTTTGAGTGATAAACAGGATGTGGTTTCAACTTGTGAACTCCGTCCGCGTTACCCCCAAGCAAATTCTTAGCATATTTTCCGCTTCTTTGCTTCCTGACTTTGTCTTTTCTTCTTTGGAAATATAGGTTATATCAAGAATTTTTTTCAGAATAATCGAGTTTTATCTACATTGTAGATTTGCTGTGTCGCATAACCACTTATTTCCCTAATTTTTCTGAAAGTCTAAGGATACGTTTCTGTTGCCTCTGTATCTGCAGTTGCAACGTCACTGCTCAAATTCACATGACGAAAATTTTCATGAGTTCTAAGCCTATAAAACCACCCAGTAATAGCCTCGAAATTTGATTCTGGATCACAGAGATTTACTGTTATGCCTTCAAAAATACGTCTAGGTTTTGCTTGAATCGTCATTAGGCTATGCGACGCATCCTTTTATTTTACACTCCATCAACAGTATTAATTACTCTCCATTTCACACAACTCCGTATAATTGGTGCTGGTTTTACAGGCGCTGAACCTGTCACGTGACTTGCGTTCACGACTTTTCAGGACTGTTTTCACAGTTGAAGTAGCTAAATCGAATTCTCGAGGAGATGGAGTTAGGTTATGGCCATTTTAAAAGTCTTTATAATTTTTGTTTTGAGCTCTAAATCTGTTATCTTTGTCTTACCAGCTGGCCCTTTGCTTTGTTACTAAAGCGAGTACCAGTTATGAATATGGGTCACAGTAACACTTAAATGAGCACGATAACGCAGCTACAACAGACCCTGAATGTGAGGACGATTGGCTACGTGAGCATTGTCGCCCAACAGTATTCTTCTTTCGTCTTCCTGTCATTTTACTTTTATTTGCGCAAGGAAAAAATCGACGCATGTTTCAAACATCTTATTGTTTCAATTTTTTATACATCTTAAATCCCTAAGTCAGATGATGAGTAACTTGAACTTGCGTGGAGTGTCTGTCATCTTTGGATGAATCTTGTAGAACAGCATCGTGGCAAGATAATTTACTGCAATTAAAGTAATAAATTTATTTTCAAAGCTAGCTCTTAGGTTAGTTCACCGATTGCCAAACTGTGCGTCGCGGGATGTTTCAAATTTTCGAGGAAACATAGAACTCCAAATTGCTGAAGGTGGTGCTACTGTCAGTGACGAATGTGATACGGTAGTTGTTCGAACCTAACTACTTAATAAACGGGAATGTCAGGTATTTCTTTTGGTCTAGGGGCGCCGTGTAAAGTTTGCTGAGACACTAAGGGCGTCGTCAACTGAGAAAGTTTGGGAACGCTGGTTTAGTGCGTTCGCTCAGGTCATGATATACAGTTACTTATAAATGTGCGTTACAAGCCACATTTTCATATTTTTTCGTCTCTTACCTTTTTAAGCCGATATGTTGTTGTAGGGACATGCAGGATGACATTTCATTACCGGAAAACTAAAAAGTTTCTTCTTTGTATCGTTTTTCATGTCCTGTCCGTCTATGATGTCTCTAAGTACATCACAACTATGAAAGTAGCCCTTGAAAGATCTGTATGTCTTCTGAGTTGGTGCCTACAATGGTACACAAGATCTTGTCTGGGTAAGAACGCACGAAGCTCCAGGTGGAGTTTTATATATATTATCATGGCAGGTTTAGGGCTAATCGGGGTTAACCAAGCCTTTTTGGATTAAATGTACTACTGGCTGTTATCTTCCGATTCTGAATAAATTTTTATCACCATAGAAAAGTAATAAACGAGGAGTGCATCTGTAATTCAATTTAATAACTGGGTTGACATGTCGTTCACATTTTCTCAAATTTCTGAAAAGTACCCGGCTATTAAACGTTCAATATGAAAGTGCCGTTCATATAAACAAAAATAATGACTCTTAGGGGTTGATGTAGATGCACAAAAAATGGGGTTCCCACAGTTTTAAAGAAGCTTCACATTTAAGTACCTGTGCAGTGACATTTTGCGTGAAGCTGTATCAGTAAATAATACTGCGTTTTGGACAAGGGATGTGTGAGACGATACACAGGATAGTAAAACAGGTAAGGAAACAAATTTTTTATATTTTGTAAAGTGGCGACAGTTTCCATAGTTTTAGGTTCATATGAAAGTGAAATTTGAGTTAAGAAGAACAAAAACTTGTAGTAGTATTGTTGATACTGTGGTATTTGAGCGTAAAATAATGCTAATAATTTTACCGTTTAACAAAGTAAAGGGGAAGATACACATTATAAAGTATACATGCTTGTATTTATTCAGTAAATGGAAGGTTAGGCAATTACAGGGACAGTGTTCAGTGTACGCAAAGGAAACGGATAGGAAACTGTGAGGTGGTTACGAATGGGATAGGGAGACCACGAATTAGGAAAACTGGGGACATGAAGGCCATGAAGTGGGAAAGAAAGCGACATGAAAACATAAAATATGAAAAACAGAGAAGTGGAGACAATGAATTGGAAACTAAAGTGTTGTGACGCCCATGAAGTGGGAAGAAGTTGTCAGGAAGTCTATGAAGTGGGAACAGGAGTGTCATGACGAAGAAGCGAGAACAAAAACTAGATGAAACGGTGAAATTGGAACGAAAGGGATAAAGGGGCCGTGAAGCTAGAATTAAAGGGAAATTAAGAACAGGACTTGGGGGCAGAAGGGTCATGATGTTCATTAAGTGAGAAAGAAAGAGATATGTAGACTACGAAATTTGGACAAGTCTTGAGCCTAATTCTGGGAGGCCAGAAGGACAAGGACTTGATAATATGTAAGTCTTGGGCTGCTATGACCGCTGGGTTTTGCTTAATTTTTTACAGAACCTGACTATTCCGTTTCGTGGGATCCTTGTAAAAAAAACTTTCCCTTTAAGCATCTTTCACACTTTTTCCCATCTTTCATCTCAACAGTCCAGTTTTCGAATTAGAAAAGTTCTCGCTCCTCCTTAATTACTGAGCAAGTAGAGCGAAGCTTCCTCTGTTGGCGACCCCCCTCCCCTTCCCTCTCCGCCCGCTTACGGCATTTCTCATACTTATTTTAACCTCAAGGAATAGAAACTTGAGCACCCACATTGTAATCAGTGCCTAGGTACTCGTGTCGTCAGAAACTTCTCTTTGTAAGCTTTCAACTGTAGCATTCTTCCGCTGTGATAACCTTTCTGCATTTTGAAAAAGTAATTTCTTCCCAACATGAAGTGACAATGTGTTGACGACTATTCTCTTTTAATTTAATATTAATTTATTGTTAAGAAAGTTGAACTTAAAAGGAATTCTTCGTTCATTTCTCTGTCACAATAGGATCCCTTGTTATAAGTGAGTTAATAGAATTGCTGAAGTCGGTGTCGGTAGAGGTGCAACATTTTATTCCCCATTATGAGAGCAATTGTCCACACAACCAAATACCGGTTTAGAAGTACGTCCTTGTCGCAGAGAAACACGTTGATTATCCATTAATAAGATCGGTCGGATTGATGTCTCGTGGAAACGCGATCAGTGTCGACAGTTAACGTTATGTTGTCTGTAGGGCAATGAATTACTTGCTGTCGTGTGAGCTTGTCTTCAGATTTACCTAACACAAGCGTTTATTTCACTGATTACCTATTATTATGTTGGTATAAGCTGTATCTTATCTGAGGATCCTTAATGGTACTTTGGTGTTGAGCCGGGGACAGAGGTTCGCTGAAGGGAAATGTGGGTATATACATGGAATGTATATTTGCTGAGGTTTATGTGTATTCTAATGAATTTCAGATACATAATTTCTTCGAATTTGTGTCCACTGGCACCCTTCTAAAGTACCTCATGGATGGACTTAGTTATAATGCCTACTACATATCAGTATCAAAAACTAATAGATTTAGGCTTCGCTTTGCCTGGTTGTTAACAGAGAGAAGGAATCGTTCTCATTACGTTCGTTTCGGTCTGGCTCTTTGTACAACATGAAATACGACACGAGATTTGAGATTCTGACAAAGGTGTCGTTCAGAATTCAAGTCTTTTGGGACGTTACTCCGTATCGATCGTTGCATATTTCGGGACGTCCGAAGGATCGTATTTGCTTCATCTTCAAAGTCGAGGAGTTGGACTGCTTGACCCAATACACGGCGTACTTTTTCAGAAGACATGACATATATAAAATCCGACATTAGCCCTTAATGCTAACCTGTACCGATAACATATGAAGGTATACTGTACGGTGTATCTATAGGCTTATGAAACCTTCATTAACGTGCAGTTGATCAGTCACTGTCTGATCTTTGATGCAAACGAACCCCACTAATAAACTTTTTGATGCAATTTTCGTGTTCCATAACGATAAAACATGTAGCAATTACTGTACTTCGGCCTGTCTCTCATGTTTTCCTGATGCGAAATAGACACACGTAAAAACTAACAAAAATACAAAATTAAAATTAAAAAACAAAATAAAAAATAAAAGTAAAGAATAAAAACCACTTTATTTGTTTTAGTGTGCGCCATCCTACTGTGCGTTTATGTATAATAGTAGATATCAGGGACTGCCAACACAACCTGAAGACTTATCGGTGTTTGAGAAGTCGAAACATGTTGCTGTAGTGTTTTCGAAGCAAGTTTTAATTATTATGTATATTAACAGTCAACACAGCAAAGTATGTATCGTTTAATGCAACATGTTTCGACATTTAAAAGGTCGTCATCAGGATAAAATGCTTGTTACGAAACACAAAAAGAATACATAATCGTTTTTTAGAAGTGATATCTCAGTTTTACAAATATTGTTTACACGTTAGTGTACAGTTGGGTTAAAAATTAAAATTTGTTGAAAAGAATAGAATGTTGGTGATGTAGATAGGCAGAGTGATGTAGGTAACTCAGTCTATTATGCTTCGGTTTTAGGTATTCAGTTTTCCTTCGTCGTTTCCCTTTAGGAATAGGATATTGACATTCGGGCTGATCTTATCCATATTGTTGTAACTGGTACCATGTCTAACAGTTTCCTCGTAGTCCCCATTATCTACGAACCCAAAGGTTCATTATAATTTTCACAAGAGCCTGCCACTAGATCTATCGTGATCCAGTTGGATGCAACTTTTATTCTCACCTCCTGTATGTTTAAGACGCACTTTAACATTCGCGTGTATGTGTGTTGTATCCTGTAGGATTTCCCCCCGACTGAAATTTTATGTGCAGTTTTTATGCATTTTATGTTGTATATTGTGCTGTGTCTGTATTTAGCCATCTGGCAGTTGACTCTGTATTAATAAACAAGAACTGGATGGAATTGAATTGAAGACTCTTAAAGTTCTTCTTGTATTTTTATTAATACTTCAGCGTCTGTAATTGTGGTTAGAATATCAGCTGTGGAATTTGTATTTTAGACGTTTCCGTCGTTGAACTGGGTATTTCGTAATTTACTGCATAATGTATACCTGTATACTCCATTCATTTTGTCACTGTTGTACGTTCTCTATATACCGATTGATTACAAATTACCTGACGACTTGGGCAACTTGTTGAGAACACCTATTCAGAATGTGGTTACTACAAATCATCCTCATAGTATTCAGGTTTCTTTTCTCCCGCATATATTTAAGTTCATAATTTTTCAACTAGTACATAGAGGAGCTCAAAGACAAAATTCACAAAACTGTCTTGACATTCAACCAGGATATGGTACCATGAATGTGGAATGAAATTGCCTATAAATATAACGTTCGTCGTGCTAACATAGGAGCCCACATTGAGCACCTGTGACCACATGTGAGAAAGAAACTGCGGCACTGAGACATTGTTTTGTTGTAATTCCGGTTTTTGTATGTAGTACTGCTCGTCCGATCGTCACGCTACTAGCGGAAAAAGTAAGAACTTTTACATACGCGGTGTAGAGAAATGCTTCATCATTGGGAGACTGCTTTATGGTAAAAAATTATTCCATATATTTTCTCAGTAGAATGTTACAGGTCATACAAATCGTCCGCTAATGTGTAGCCACTCCGTCTTTGTAGACCATGGAACGCCTGCTATGGTATGTTGTATGTGCTGTGGTTCAATCCATCCTACGGATTTTCGTTGTGCTCCTCTTTTATCGTTCTGGTGGTGTACTTGGTTCAGTTACTGGCTGTTCGGTGCCGTTACTGTTAACGAGCGGAGGAGCATTTATATGTATTTAATATCCGATCTTTGGGAGAAGCTGACTGTGATGCTGATGACTGTCTGGCGGTTACAGATGTTAGGGAGAGAGTGTCGGTAATATAACGAGTTACACTTATTTCTATCTGTTAAACCAGTAAAAATTTCAGGAACAAAGTTACGGGGCAGAAGGTCTGAAAGCAAAATTAGTGCACTTGAGAAACAAACCTAAGAACCAGAATGGCAAAGACTTGTATAGCAGCATATATGAAGTATCTTGTTTTAGGATGAGTGTTATTTTCTGTTTGCAGACTGTTACAGCTTTCTGAATAGCTTAAAGAATTAATTCTGTCACCTGTTGATTTTTTTTTTCGATATAAGGTTGACTGTAATACGTACAAATGAGATTAGTACATCAATTCAGGCACGTTTGGAAACTGCGAAAAGCGACTATTAGCTTTGTCGTGTGTCTCTGTGCATCCGTGTGTCAGTCTGTATCTCCGCACGGAACGACTCGGCTGCCACTGGACGGATTTCTATGAAATTTGATATCTGAGGCTTTTCGAAACTTTGTCGAGAAAATTCAAGTTTGATTAATATCTGACAAGAATAAGGGATACTTTACATGAGGAGGTGCGTACATTTATGGTGATATCTCCCTGAATTATTCTTATCAAGAAACCTTTTTCAGATAAAAGTCGCAGAGAAAACAAAAATACATTGTATGTTAAATTTTTTTCCCCGAAAATCTTGCTGTTTATGAGACAGTGCAAAAAAATATGGTACAGCCAGGCAAGCCACAGATGACAATATAAAGCGGCGCAGAAGAGATGTGATTTGCATGCCGGATAAGTAAGGCAAGAATACATACACGCTCATAATGTTTAATCCAGGGTTATTCATAAGTCCGTGAAACATTTTAAAAATTCGCAACAACTACTCTACGGATCATGGTTGTTCTTACGCCGATAGAGAGAGAAACTCTCAAAGTTTTTTTTGTTGCATATTTCACAGATGCTCACTGTCTCCTCCACCTTTGGTAATACGGCAGACATCTATGCGATAGTCCATCTCGTTCCACACGCGTGTCAGCATATCACGGTCGACCAGAGCCACAGCAGCGGTGATACGGTTGCGAAAATCTGGAGATTA
>Ga0123354_10011378_pt1 | contig 13743 bp, 12 predicted proteins | sample TergutLab28metaG_2_FD_97872 | JGI IMG/M metagenome (GOLD analysis project Ga0123354, IMG submission 97872) | Labiotermes labralis P4 segment gut microbial communities from Petit-Saut dam, French Guiana - Lab288 P4 | ecosystem: Host-associated > Arthropoda: Insects > Digestive system > Gut ... | reverse complement strand
GGGCTTGTTTGGTAGATGGTTTGGGCAGAATTATGGCTTGTTGGGGGTTATGGGTTGTTTTGTGCTTGTTTTTGTGTTTGGTGGTGTTTTCCCGTTATGGTTTGTTTAGATAAGTTGTTTTTGAGGTTTTCCCGTTTGATGTTATTGTTTTCCCGTTTTTTCCCAGTTTACATTTGTTTTTTGCTGTTTTGTTAAGGCTTGTTTTATGGTTATTTGGACATTTTAGTTGTTAGAAATGGCGTGTTTTGTGTTTGAAGTTGTTTTCCCGTTATGGTTTGTTTAGATAAGTTGTTTTTGAGGTTTTCCCGTTTGATGTTTTTAGAATTTTAGAGCGCAAATAGAGTTTGCACTGAGAAGAAAAACGGGTTTTTCCCACATTGAAATACGCCTTAACGCCGGCCAGCAGTCAACAGACAAGATGTTCCACAAAGGAAGCACCCTATCAATAAGCCAAACTATTTAAATCAAAAAAAATGTATGTGTTTAAGTCAGTTCAGAGAATACGAACAATATCCCACAATATTGCAATATTGTTCACAAATTCCCTGATGTACTAAACACATACGAAAAATAAACAAAAATGAATAGGTCACAGATAATGAAGTTAACTAAATATGACTATTATTACGAAGGCAATGTAATAAGTGTGTGTCAAACATTCAGTGGATTTGAATTATTAATAAATGATGAAACAAAAGATAAAAAAACAAAATATTGGACAGGAGTAGTAACATTAGAAGCATATTTAAAAACTGGAGAAACAGTTAAAGTAATAGCTGAAATGAACCATAGTAACAACAAATATACTGTTTTTGTAGATAGCCTAGAATTAAAAACACAAAAATATAATTATACTAAACCAGTAAAAAACACAGAAATAATAAAAGAAAAAATAATAGAACGACAAGTAATCATGATACGTTGTCCTTACTGTGGAAAACTTAGAGAAGAAACACAATTACAATGTAACAATTGTGGAGGACATAAATCGTGAGTAATGAAACCAAAAAAACAGAGTTATGTTCAGTTACATTTGACTTGTATGCAGCAGATAAGACAACGTAGACCAAAATTAGTTGTCGTTTAATCCATTGACTTTAATGTTGTGTTTTTCAATCATATTTTTTGTTTCTTCGTCAAATATACCCAAACTGCGCTCTTCTAAAGAATTTCTTGCACAAAGATACCGCTTACCCCCTACCGTCTTAATTCTAAAACGCCAACCCTCACGCACAAAATTCAACACCAAACACTCCTTAGACACACCCTCCACTATCTGCGACTTATTTTTCGGCTCATCTAAAGAAGAAGACTCAACGAGTTGTCTGGGCAACTCTACAGACCGCTTGACGTCTTCAAGTTCAAGGCACTGTTGGCCGTCTTTAGGGGTATTGTTTGATTGGTTGTTGAGTAGGTCTATGATTTCTATGGTTGCCATTTCAGGGTGATTAGGTTCAAATCGGGCGGCATTAGCAACTAAAGTGGCGTTCCACTCCCAAAGCTTCTCCCGCAGCTTTTCCTCATCAATTTGGCTGGGTACGATAAAGACTGTTGGAAAGCCCATTTTTCGATTACGCTGATAATTACTCTCCAGTCTATCCCAATGTCTTTGTGGATAGCACTCCACTTCTACAGCAAAGCTGCGTGGGTAATCCCATTGCGTAGGGTCTATGTAGCCCTTAGCACCTTCAACTCTTGCAGCCGGTAGTGTAGGTGTAACATAGAGATCTGCAAGGCTCTCATCGGTTTCGCCATCGTCTATGCGTACGATCCAACCATTTTGCCAATAGATTTTTCGCTGAGCCATAATAACCAGAATATGATTAACCCCACCTGCTTTCTCACCCCGAAATGTAGTGTCCAAAAGACGCTTAGCTCGCCTATCCGTTAGATCTAACCGCCACAATCGTGTACGCACCTCTTTGGCACGTAGCTCTTTTTTGCCATACGCAAAGGTCTCTTCGCGTAGTTGGCGTACGGTTTCTTCTTTAACACTTAGCCAAGCATCACGTTTGTTGTTATCCACTGCGAGGTTTTTTAGTGCATTTGCAAACCCCGTCTCGGTGAGCACATAGGGCTTAGGTTTGGTTGGGTCATACAAAAGCTGTTTTTGCAAGGTTTCCTCATCGATTGAACCACCATTTAATCGGATGGTAAGCAGGATTACCCATTCAGCGGGTGTGACTGTCCAATCTAAAAATGTTTTTTGTACTGATTGGTTTTTGACTTGTCCCATCAGCTCATCTACATCAACTTGTTGGCCATATTTTTTAAGACTATAACGAATCACATCCTCTGGATTGTTAGGGCCTATTTTGTAGTCAAGAGTTTCTAGAACTTGGTATTCGCGGTTGCCTTTGAAGGGGGTGGAGACAAAAAACAGGTAACGAGGCAAATTCATCAAAGTTTGGTAGCCATAGGTTTTGGGATAAAATTTCTCAAGTGCTCTAGCAGTATCCTCCCCAACCCTAAACGATACAATGGTTTCACAGGTCTGTACAATGGCATCTTGTATGTCTCGGCGGTACTGGGTTAGGTATTGGCTTGCAAGGGTCATAAAGACCTTAAACTTTCGAAGCGACTGCAACACCTCAGGAATACTCTTAGTAGTATAACGGTAAGCTTCATCCACATACACAAAAAAGGGGTTGCGATCCACCTCAGGAGTATCTTCCCTTGACATACCAGCATTATACACCGCCGAGAGGATTAGGCTACCCAAAAAATTGGCGATATCAGTGGTGACTTTGCCTTCAGGCAAATCCACAATAACAATCTTACGCTCATCCATAACCACCCGAAAATCAACACCACTCTTCTCCGCCATAAACATAGGCACAATAATACGCTCCTGCACAAGACGGTAAAGCTTAGTTAGAACAGCAACGGACGCATCTTTGGGCATCTTATCATACTGTTTTTCCCAAAACACCTTAACATTACGATCCCTACATTTAGCAGTGAGCATATCTCGGAATTCTTGGTCAGAGAGGATATTGTAGAGGTCAGGCAGTTTAGCGTGTTCCTTCTCCATGAGTAGGTATAGAGCGTTTAGTAAAATCATGTCAAGACGTGGTCCCCACCAACGCTCATACAACTTCTCCAAAGTATCCATAAACATCCTAGCAACCACATCCCTCTCGTAGGGGTCGTGATGTTCTAAGAAATTTATTTGCAAAACACGATTATCGTATTTGTCTTCAAAAGCCGACCAAGGGTTGATGTATATTACTTGATCCCATTTTTCAGGCGGAATATGTGATAAAACAAGTTGCGTAAGATCACTATGAGAGTCTAAAACCATAAACCCCTCCCCATGATCGATATGCTGTTTTATCATAGAGAGCAGAAAACGTGTTTTGCCCGAACCTGGAAAGCCCATAACTAAAGAGTGAATACGATCTGAGGCATAGATACCACGTTTTAATTTTTTACCGATAACAGGATCAACTTCCGCATCAATGCCTAACACGTGAAGTCTTGTCTTTACCATTTTTTGGTCTATGTTCTTATTACTCAAAATAGAATCACCTACTGGAAGTAATGTCTGTACTTTTAAAAAACAGAAAATGAGAGGAGAGTTTTCACCTATAGGGAGATAAGGCTATTGTTTGAATTTGCGTAAAAACATCAGGTGTCGTCAGGTTTTTCCACAGCTTTAAAGAAGTATCAACCATGGTGTCGCATTTAGAAACCACCTTTGTTCGACGAGTAAAACGCCCAAGATGATGCCTTGTGTTACTATTATCCTGCTCAATAACAACAGTATGCGCCTTACCAATGATGTGACGTTCTTTAGGCAACACTTTAGCAAATGCATCCCAATCATCAGTATAAAAAATACAGAGAGTGTTTACTCATGTATAGTTGTAGTGGCATTCTGGTTTTTGTAAGTCGGTAAAAAGGCGAAAATTAGGGTGAAATGCGAGTTTGTCCCTCAGAAAGAAACACTAACCGTAGCAAAATCGCGAAAAACGACGCCATGTATCTATAGGTACACACTCCCTGTTTCTTTAGGTGAGGTTTAAGTTTAGTTTTTTTAAAGTACGACGAATTGTTTCTCTGCTCATATTGGGTTCAATTTCTAGAGTTATTTTGTTTGTGAGACTTCTAACGGTCCATCTGGCGTATCCTTCGGGTGGTTTGCCGCATGCAGTGGCGATTATATGGGCTTCTATTTCTCCTGTGACAATTGGTTTTTTATTTGGTTCTTTGGGTGTTTTAAATTGCAGTGTGGTTTGTAGTCCTTGTGTGTGGTGTTGTTTTAGGGTGTTGTATATTGTTGGCGGGGTGACGCCTATGCGTTGTGCGATTGTTATTTGTGTTTGTGGTTTGCCTGCGTTTGTATCTAGAGCAAGCAGTATTTGAGCTCGTTTTTTAAATGTTGGGGATGTAGTTTTGTCGTTAACAATCTTTTGTACAAATTCACGCTCACTTTCTGTCAGCGCAACAACATATTTTGTTTTCATCAATTAACCTCTCCGATGCTACATCAAGGTTAATTGCATAACTAATATTTAATTGTGTCAGACCACTAGGTTGCTTTTTTTGAGGAACTATCTAATTTTTTAATTATAAGTATTAGTCCGCCTATCAATTGTAATTCAATACCTACCCCCAAAGAAATCACAGCACCATCTGATGAACTGGAGCCTACCACCGAAAAAACAAACAGTGAACCAAACAGTATGAACGAAAGTGCAACCACCAATAGCACCAAATTCAATATTGCAAACTTGTATTTATTAATAGACATTTTTTCACCTTTTAAATACGTTTAACTGTTAATCTGTTTTTTAAATTAATTCCCAATTTTAATAAAAAAGCGGTGGGAACACCGCCATGTTCTGTTTGAGGTAAATTGTTATTGCCGTAGCTTTTGTCAATACGGTTTGATAAAGACTGCATCGACGTTTATGTATGAGGGGTATCCCGAATATTCATGATATGCAATTATTGCGACATTTACGATACTGGTTACATATCCGCAGTCAATAAAGCCGGCTCCATTTGGTGTATATAGATTTGTATGCAGAACCTCAGTCCAAACTCCCGCAGTATTGGTAACAAATACTCTCAGAACCCCGCCATTAGCCGAGGGCGAATATCCATAAAGACGAAGATAGCCACTTACCGGAGTGTTTGCCATCTTTACAATCAGAGTTGCTCCGTTAGTGTAGCTACCTGAATAAAGATTGGCATATTTAAGGTCGATTTTTTTCTCCAGTACATTCCCCGCATTACTGACATATCCGCCGCCGCCGGTGTTGTAAGCATCGACAAGAGATTGCGCGTAGCTCGTTATTTTTGGAGAATCATTGAAGGTATAAGTAAGCTTTTGAGAAAACTCTTCGACTATACCCCCAGGTATGGAACCATCAGACAAGACAATACGATAGGTAATGGTAAATTTATATTCTCCGGGCATATCGGGGTCGCAGTGTAACGAAAAGCGGTATTGATAACCACGCTCCTTCGGTGTGAGTGATCCGATACCACCTATGACATACTTTGTATATGCAGAGTTGCCGCTGAAGCCATTAGTAACCGTATAACCATCTGAAGGGCCGCCTCCCCAAAGTGTTTGTCCGATGGCTATCGTCGCGCCTATACCTGCTGGAGCCGCATATTGAATTAGGGAAGCAATAGTTGACATAGCGCCACCGAGCGCAGTAGGCCATTGAGTACCGGTATCGCAAGGGGTAAGTAAGTGCGCATTACTTCCAAAGTCTAAAGCACCCATAGGGTTTCCATCAGGTTTTGTCCCTGTGACAGAAATCTTCATTTCCGTAATGTACATGGTGTCTATGCATTTTACCACTAGTGCAGGATAGTACTGTGGGTCGTTTCCGCCTTGTTTAGCATCGTAGGTTACTGTGGCACCGTATTTACCAAGCACATATGAGCCAGCCATAATCTGTCCGGTTATAATCGGTTCTGTTTCAAAGCGGGTAATGGGCGGTTCGGTAGGGCGCGGCGTATCGTTCCCGGCGTTAGACGTTTTACTGTCGTTTGTAGAGGACAAAATTGAGTCGGTATCTGTGCCGCTAACACCGCTAATTAAAAATAACGATGCCAGCAGAATAGTTACAAGACAAACGCTCATTAATTTTGTTGTTTCAACCATATATTTTCAACACTTTTTAGTTGTCTAATCTGCCATTCTATAAGGCAAGATTACATCAAGGCAAACACCACCTCGACAATAACCTATACGCAAAGTAATTATTAAAAGTGATGTAACAAATCTCATAGCTTGCGTCACGCATATGGTTACAGTTTGGCGACTGCTATGCATCATTTGCCTGCAGAGATGGTCAGGTGTAGCACCTTTTGCACACGTTGTGCAATTATCCAACTTATGGATATAGTGTAGAGTGCAAGTGTTGCGTTGAATAATGCGGCAAATGGCAGAGAGGCAATTGTGGCGGCTTGATTAAGTGCATAGCCTATGGGGGGGACTTGGGGTAAGGCAAAATAGAGTATAACTGACATGAATGCCACACGCGCTAAGACACCTAGACCTGTTGCAATTAGGAGACACTTGCCGCCGGCATAGATGTTGGCTTGAGGATTTTTGCAACAGTATATCTTTTTGCCGATAGCTACCGCAACATATATGCCAATTTGCATGGCTAATGTGGCGAGTAAATTGTATAGAGGACCTGTGGGCATTACGCCGGGAAAGATAACGAAAAGAACACCTGTGTTTAACAGAGACACCGTTATGCCGGCTAAGGGGCTAACTATCAGAAAAGCTATGACTATGGGTATTTCCCATATTTGATATACTAACCCTTGCATGAATGGATAAGGAAGAGCGATATGTGTAAGGGTTGGGTTTAGCACAATTGCTAAAGCGGCGAAGAGGATAGTTATGGCAAGTTTTTTAGTGTTCAAGTTATTGTTTCTCTGTGTTCAACGCTTATTTGTTACAGGAATTAAACTAAATAAAGATAATGTACTTAAATAAACTGTGCAAATGGCAATCCATAACCCATAAAGAGATGGCACAAGCTATAAAAACTATAAATGAAAATCACAAAGGTTGAGAGCACGTATTTATGAAGCGTGTTGCGGCGTATTGCAGGGTTTCGACAGAGGCGGACGACCAATTAAACAGCTTAGATAATCAAAAAGGTATTTTGGAAAATATATCGAAAATAATATTGAGTGGGAATTTTGCGGATTATATGTTGATGAGGGTATAAGCGGCACGAGTGTTGAGAAGCGGGCGGGATTTCAAAAAATGGTTGCCGATGCGGAAAACAAAAAGTTTGATTTGTTGCTCACAAAAGAAATTCACGCTTTGCGAGAAATACACTGGACAGCATATTTTATACACGCAAGTTGAAGGCGGTTGGGGTTGGCGTGGTATTTATGAACCAGACTGCGCAAGAACGAAGATAATTTCCTGTGTGCTGGAGTGAATTTTTAGATAAATTTACATCTTTTTTCAGGGGCACTCAAAAATCACCCAAAAAAGATAGAAAAGCCAAAACAACAGCTATCGGCTAAATATTGCCGCTAAACGTGCCCCATCAGTCACAAAAATATTGAAAACCCGACGAAAATTATAGCCAAAAAAGACAAAGCAGCCTCAGCCGTAACCTTCACCAAACCCCGACACAAAAACTGCCTAAACCCCCAAACCGATTTCACCACACCAAACGGATGGTGCGCGATATCGCTCGATACGTCAATTGTCCAAAACTGGACTGAGGCTCCTAACAACACCTCAAGGACAACAACTAACCCAAGACCCAAAGGTCAAAGGGACAAAAGCATGTTGCAAAACCAGAGCATACACAAGACTGCCAATATGTATGGCTCTAAAGTCCTGCACAATATGGTCAAAGCTAAACTGCCTAAAATCCAATCTCCAGGGAAAAAATTGGGGTTCGATAGATACACAGTCTAAAACTCTATCTTCACAGCATACCCATGTAGGCATCCGACATGAAAAAGTTAGGACTGTGAACCACTTGACAACGAGTCAAGGCAAGGAGATGAATAGATGACCCAAGTTGTGCTATCGTTGCGTATCGAGAAACATTGGACTGCCTAAAGGGCGAGAGCCCCATGGTAGCGGAGCTTCAATATGTACCCAACGTAACCATTGTAATGATGGTTGCACAAGCAGGCTGTAATGTGTACTGCTGACCTGCGCACTGCAGGTAGGGGAAGTGAAGCAGGTAACCAAAATGCCAAATCTGGAAGTACGCGAGATGCGAAACACTGAAAAGATTTTGAGCATTATTAGTGAACGAGGAAAAAACAAAAAACCACTGGAAAGAATCTACCGCCTACTCTACAACCCCCAACTATATTTTACTGCCTACCAAAACATATATGCCAACAAAGGCGCGATGACCAAAGGAGCTGACGAGGAAACTGCAGATGGTATGTCGATTAAAAAGATCATACACATAATTGCGAGACTAAGAACTGAAACTTACCGCTGGACACCTGTTAGACGAACATATGTGAAGAAAAGAAATGGAAAACTCCGACCTCTGGGTCTGCCGACATGGTCAGACAAACTATTGCAAGAGGTGATGCGGCTAATTCTTGATGCCTACTACGACTGTCAATTCAGTAAATACTCTCATGGATTTAGAACAGACAAAGGATGCAAAACAGCACTAGAAGCACTAACATACAAAGGCGGATGGAATGGCATTAAATGGTTCGTTGAAGGTGATATTTCGAACTGTTTTGGAAGCCTTGACCATCAAATACTTATGAATATACTCAGAAAAAACATTGCCGATAATCGATTTCTAAGGTTAATAGAGAATTTTCTAAAGAGCGGATATTTGGAAAACTGGAAATACAACAAAACCCTAAGCGGATGTCCACAAGGCTCAATTTTAGGTGGTGTCCTAAGTTAAGTGAAATGGCAGGTCTCTTTTGAAGAACCAAAAGTTTATGATCAAACCGACGACTATTTTGTGCATAACGAGCGATTTTGAAAAACGAATACCTTTTCTAACTAATCTGCTGCACCAGGTACGCAGAGACAGGTGTTTACGTTCAATACGCTGTGTATTTCTCTTACCCACATCCACAACACTCTCCGTAATACGCATTTTATAGGCAGAATTATTATCACAATAAACAATAGACCTCTTGCGAAACTATCATTTTTTCGAAGTTACAGATGCCGCAAATCAAGTTAAACCTTAAACCAAAGCGTTTTCTGCGGTTACGATATCTGTCAGATACGATTTTAAACCGCTTTATTAAACTGATCACCTGCTCATTTAAAACTCGTTCACTTGAAACCTTGCGATTAAACACTTTGTCAAATTTAGTTAACGATCTTTTCTTACTCCTCTTTATTGGAATTATCGAGTTAGCATGAAACTTGGTAATTCCAAGATATCCTGTGTCCACAACTGCCTTAATTTTAGAATCCATTCTTAACCTTGACTCCTTAAACAGCCTAAAATCATGGCACCTACCATTAGCAAAAGAGGTACAGATAATTTGGCCATCGGCTTTGTTTACAACCACTTGAGTTTTTATGGTGTGTCTCTTTTTCTTCCCGCTGTAGTACCGTTTTTGCCCCTTTTTGGACGCTCAATCGGCGACTCCGTTGCATCAACCAAAACCACCTCATACTCAGTATCACTCTTTAGCAGTGCTTTACGTCCGGGCAACGAAAACGTGCCATCCCTAACCAAAGTATCCTCCACCCAGCGTATTATGCGGTAAATGTTGCTTTCATCAATTTGATAACTTGCAGCAATATGCGCATATGTTCGATATTCACGAATATACTCCAAAGATGCAAGCAACTGCTCTTCTAAAGGCAACTTGGGCCTACGACCACCTTGCACATGTTTGAGAACAAAACTTCGGCGCAATATTTCCAACATCTTTTCAAAAGTGGTACGCTTAACACCAGTTATCCGACGAAACTCTTCATCCGAATAACTTTTCAGTGTTTCATACTTCATCCAACCACAACAATCACAGAAAACATCAATTACACTTATTTCAGTTTCGCAAGAAGTCTAATACTTACTCTAAAAGGAGCCAGCAAACAGCGTAATTCATCAAGATGTTTGTGTTCTCTTGTGCCAAAACAATATGCTAAAGGAATACCGGTATTGTGATCTATTGCCCACCAGAGCCAGCATTGATGAGATTTATCCGAAACAAACGACCACATCTCATCCATCTCCACTTCAGCCACCAAAGCCTGATTAGAGCAGACAATTTTAACCTCAATACCGCGGCATTTCATGCTGTGTATATAGTTATAATTTACTTGCCAGGGCCATTGTTGTGTTTTTTTAAAATAGCTGTAACGGTGTCTTTAGAAATACCCAATATGCGTCCTGTAGCACGTGTTCCGGTGCCATTTACAGACATTTTTAGAACTTGATTGCGGACTTCTGGAAGATAGGCTTTGTGGGTATATTGTTCTATAAAATTGCGATGTTTACATTTAGAATTATTGCAATTATAAACTTGTTTTCCTGTTTTATTGTGTCCATTTTTTGAGACTTTGTCACTACCACAAAAAGGGCACAATACGTTTACAACTTTTGATACCATGTGAATGCTGACCTGATTAAAAACAACCACCCCTTTACACATTAAAATACTTTATGACACGACCGAAAAATATGGAAAAACCTTCGAGCCGCGAAATTTACGCCGTATGATACAATTTGCAAAAACATTCTCAAACCAAGAGATTGTGTCGACACTGTCGACACAATTAAGCTGGTCACACATCATAGAAATATTACCGCTAAAAACCCAAGAAGCAAGACTATACTACGCAAACTAAGCCGCCATTAGACAATTAGGTATTCGTGAATTGCGTCAACAGATAGCACGCAAAGCATACGAACGCCGAGAAATAGCAAACATTGAACTATCAAAAGACTCTACTGTGCCGTTTAATGTTTTTAAGGATCCGTATTTGCTTGATTTGTTTGGGTTAAAAGAGAATTTTGTTGAAGCAGACTTAGAGAAGACCATTCTTGTGGAGCTTGAAGCGTTTTTGTTAGAGTTTGGGCACGGGTTTACTTTTGTTGAGCGTCAAAAACGCATGATTATTGATGATGAAGATATTGTTTTGGATCTGCTTTTCTACCACCGTATACTGAAAAGACTTGTAGCGGTTGAGTTAAAGCTTGGGGTGTTTAAGGCCGCTTACAAGGGGCAGATGGAGCTGTATTTGAAGTGGTTGGATAGGTATGAGCGTAAAGAGGGTGAAGAAACTCCTATAGGAATTATCTTATGCGCGTCTGCAAGTCGGGAAAAGGTTGAGCTTTTGGAAATGGATAAAGCAGGTATAGCGGTTGCAGAATACTGGACTCATCTGCCGCCAAAAGCAGAGTTTGAAACAAAAATCAAAACAATACTAATAGAAGCAAAAGAACGTCTGGAACGCCGAAGAGCATTCCCACAAAGAGAAAAACCAAAACAACTGGAATACTTCTACGAATCAAAAGACGATAACACAGAAGACCACTAAACATAGCCCATAATACTTTAACTGCTCAAGGTCTCATTTAACTACAAAACAAACAAGCGCGCCTACAATAACCACTCAGAGTGTCGTCTATCCTCTCGATAACACTTCAGCGCAATAACTTTTTATGGACTACTTGAGATAGGCTAATGCAGAGAGAGGTTTGTAGTGGCTTTAACGTTAAAAGGGGTTTGCTGGTGAAATCAGTATTTATCTCATATAAGTGGATGCAAAAAGATTTTGCAGACCAACTTGAGAATGAAATCTCTCCTTGTGCGAAAGTGATTCGTGACAAAACCACTCTTGAGCCGTGGGACAATCTGACTGACTTTATGAAGCGTATTCGTAGTGAAGATTTTGCGGTATTGCTTATTTCTGATGAATATTTAAAATCAACCAATTGTATGTATGAAGTATCTCAACTCATGAAGGATGATGATTGGCATTCTAAAGTTTTTTTTGTAGTTTTTGATAATGCAAAAAAAATATACAACATATCAACCCGAGGTGACTATTTAACATATTGGGACGATAAATGCAGAGAAATGGAATCGAAGATTAAGCAACCATTTGAGAGCAGAGTCGGGGAAGTAGAAGAGTTACAGAAAATCAAGGATATTCTTATCCAAATCGGAATTTTCCTTAAAAAAATTAGCGATAGTAAAAATCCAAAACCCGATGAAGCAATCAAGGAAATATTGAAACGACTTAAACGCTACAAAGATCCTGATGGTGGTCAACCGTTAAACAATCTTCCTCAAAAGAACCTATACTTTACAGGTCGGGAGGATCAGCTCGAGGGGGTACAAAAGGCGTTTGATGAGGCTGTGCATGTGAGGCGGGTTATTAGTGGTTTGGGGGGTGTGGGTAAGACTCAAACGGTATTGGAGTATGCTCATAGACATTTAGATGAATATGACGATGGGGTTTGGTGGTTAAATGCTGAAAGTGAACTGGAACTGATGAATTGTTGCAGGGAGATTTTGATAAAAGTTGGTGCAATTGACAAAGCGAATGTGGACGATTTAAAACCTGTTGAGTTACTTAATCGTTGGCAGTCTTGGTTGGGTGAGCATAGGCAACGGTTGCTTATTTTTGATAATGTTGAGAGGGGTCTGTTTGTAGAGCGGTATATGTCAAAAGAGTATTTTGGTCGTGTGCTTTTGACTACGCGTGATGCGAATTGGGGCGGTGAGCCCACCTTGAGTTTACCTTTGATGTTGGAATCAGACGCTAGGGAGTTTTTATTAAAGCGTACTGGGCGGAAAGATAGGTGTGATGCTTGGGGTGGGGTGGATGGTGTTGCGGAGCGGCTTGGTTATTTGCCGCTTGCGCTTGAGCAGGCTGCAGCGTATATGCGAAATGCAGGATTATCTTTTAGTGATTATTTGGCTCGATTGAGTAAATATGGGCTTATGCCTTTGAAGAAAGATTATGCGAAGCCTGATGAGGTGTATTACAAAAAAGTTGTGGCGACTACTTGGCAGGTTTCGTTTGATTCAATTGAAAAGAATGAATTAGTTCACAAATTATTCAGTGTATGCGCGTATGCTAATTCGGACAATATACCCCTTGATGTTTTTATGAACCATCGTAGTGTAATGCCTGATGTTTTGAGTGGTTTGTTGTTGGATGATTTAAATGTTGATGAGGCGGTTGTTTTGTTGCGGCAATTTTCCCTTATTGAACGTGATGTGGCAGATAGTTATTTAATTAGTATTCATCGGTTGGTGCAGGAGGTTGTTCGTGATGCGCTTAGAGAAAAGTCGGATACTTCTTACTTGGATTGTTGTTTTAAAGTTTTAGATGGTGCTGTTCCAAAAGAGTATGGTAGTGAACGGGCATCACGTATTTTATTTGAACGGGTCGCAAAACATGCTGAGACATCAACGGGCTACTATGAAAATACACACTCAGATAATATTGACAAGAGACTTGATGCTGCAAAGACGTATGGGTGCATAGGGTATGGTTACAGTGAGATGGCCCATTTTAGTGCCGCTTTAGAGTTGTATAAAAAATCTTTGAGTATTTATGAGAAAGTACTTGGCAAGGATCGCCCTGACACAGCAACCACCTATAACAGCCTTGCAGGCGCCTACCACGGTCAGGGGAATTATGCGGAAGCCTTAGTGTGGTTTGAAAAAGCTCTAACTATTCGTGAGAAGGTATTAGGTAAAAATCATCCCGACACAGCAACCACATACGACAACCTTGCAGGCGCCTATTATGGCCAAGGGAATTAT
>Ga0123354_10011377_pt1 | contig 13743 bp, 12 predicted proteins | sample TergutLab28metaG_2_FD_97872 | JGI IMG/M metagenome (GOLD analysis project Ga0123354, IMG submission 97872) | Labiotermes labralis P4 segment gut microbial communities from Petit-Saut dam, French Guiana - Lab288 P4 | ecosystem: Host-associated > Arthropoda: Insects > Digestive system > Gut ... | reverse complement strand
CACTTATGGACTATCCTTTATTTCAGGGTTAGTCGTCCTTCACTGTACATGTTTCGAGCTTCAGGGAGCTCATCATCAGGAGTTCACTTTTTTACTGTACAGGCAGCCTCTGGCATACTGTGTAATCTTTTGCTGTATGTAAAATTTCTTATTAGCATATGTAATTTCCACCAGAGGCTTTTGGAAACACTGCGTAGATCTCGTGCACTGGAATAAAGCGCGATTTGTTTTAGTCTAAGCTGACACTTCTAATTTGCTCGAAGGAAACAACTGAAATTCTCGCTCAGAACCATTTCTCCATCGAGCTTCGAACTTCCGATATTCGCAGTGCGAAGCAGGTTTGCTATCCTCTATGTACATCGAAACAGGAATGTGTTACAGTGAAAATAATTTGTGTACAGTGGTTGGTGGTGACAGGTTTAATAAAGTTTAAAATTAAATTAGTATAGGGGAAATTAATTAGCTGCAAACGTTGCAAGGAGCACGTTTCAAACACCAGTGCTGGATATAATAAACAGACCCTGCTCCTGTTGCGGACACGTATTAACCATGTTTGTTAGACGCTAAAATAGCTACCTGAAACTGCGCTGCTACTACTACTACTAATAATAATAATGAAAGACGATGTGAGATATGATTTTCTCAGACATGAATATGAAATTTACTGTTCTCAGGAAAGTGAAATTGTGTATTTTGGCAGCAAGTACCAACGTTGCAGATCAGTCTGCTGCCTACATCTTCAAGGTAGAAGATTTGTGTTCTGTAGTGCACATACTAGAGAAGAGTACTCTCCTTCCCGGAAGATGGAGGCAACATGTCCCTCCGAAGCGTTGATGGGTGCACTTCTACTAGACTATAATGTGTTACATTCTAGCAGACTGATATTTAATCAAAATAACGCTTGGTATCTGTCTGTAAAATGGAAATACCTATAATTTGTGTAATACGTAAAATTACTTAATAATTTATTATATACGGGCAGTAATAATTTTCTGAAAATGGCCCTACCATATCTGCACTGTTAACTTCTCCCAACAACTCAGCTTGGTGGACCGTTTTGATTCGTACGTCAATACTGCGGGATTGGTGGTAAATATCTGCCCTGATAATGTGGAAAGTTATGATTTCACATCTTTTATGTGGGTGTGAAACTTGGTTTCTTGCCCCTGATGAAGAAGATAACTGAGTGTGTTTGAGGTCGGGGTACTGAGGAGATCATTCCTGTTTGGACCTAAGGCAGGGGAAATCATACGGGAGTGGGGAAAATTGCTAAATGAACATGATAACGCGTACTCTTCGCCAGATATTATTAGGGTCATAATTAAGGAGGATTATGTAGGAGGTGCTTGTAGCGCCCATCGGGATAGACCAGAAGTATCTATAAAATGTTAGTCGGAAAACCTGCAGGGAAGAAATCACTGGGGTGGAAGGGTGATATGCAAACGGTTTATAAATAATCAGGGTGTTAAGGTGTGAAATGACTTCAACTGGCTCAGAGTAAGAATCCAATGCTGAACTGTTGTTAACCTAGCGTTGAACATTGGATCCACTCAATTGTGGGTAATTTCCTGGTATGAAGGATTATTAGCAGCTGTCAGGCAGAACCCTTTTGCCTCGAGTTTGTTAGATTGCTCTTCATCAATTGTAGAGCTCACCGAGCTTTCAAAGGTGTGAGAGAATAATCATGTTCGGAGAGACTGAAGTAATTTAATCGTGACCTGCGAAACGTACTGTACCGTACTATAATGCGAAGAAACTTAGAAGAACCTGAAACCTTCTGTCGGACGGTGGACAGGTAAAGTAAAGATAAATTTCACCCCAGAACAGACCACGAAGGCCCAGAGGGGGAGTAGAGGTAATAGCTCTACTCTTGCTTTGACCTCGGCGCTAGGGAGGAATGAGTGGCCAACGCCACGCTCCGGCTGCTTTACCCCCGAGAAAGACCCGGTACCCATTATGCCATGGGTACCGGGCCTTTCCCGGGGTGAGTCGGCATCAGAGACGGTATGGGCAGGTGCGGAAAATCTCGCCCCCTCCGGGATTCGATCCCCGAACCGTCCATCCCGTAGCAAGTCCCTGTACCGACTACGCTATCTCGGCTCCGACGGTGGTCAGGTCCCAGTCGAAAATCGAAGCTAATAAGTTAGAAGATTTTTCCGCCCGCAGCGTCTTTTCTCTGTACAGAACTGGATGTCGTACATATTCTAGTCTTTGCCGTTTTGGAAAATGGACGACACCAAAAATATCCGGTCTATTTCGATCTCCAGCTAATTCTGTGCGTCGATCAAATTAATTGTCAGCGTACGACATTTCCGTTACACAAACAGCACTGACTTTGACTTGGAACTGGCACAGTTGTAGTTTACAGTGATAAGGTGTGTGAACTGTAGTGCAAATAAACGGTAGCTGGCTTATGGAACGTGATCTAAAAGTGTTCCTATGCACATTATGTACAGAAACTGTACCAACGAATTACATAACTGTTGAGATCTGCGCTCTTTTGGGATGGGACCTACTTTGTCCCGAAACGTCGGTAATAAACTGACATTCTACTCTGAGAAAAACCCCAAAAAGAGAGCGCAGATCTCATTTCACAGCAGAAGCCTGAAATCACGTATACGTCACTGTTGTAAATTTCTATTTCCACTGACCTTACTAAAATAGACTGCTGTGTCTGAAGAAAAGAAGGCTTCGTAAATTATTTCGTCCTTATGCAACTATAAATAAAGAAAAGAGCGTGTAAATAACGCAATGTAACTCCATGTTCTAACAATAGAATAGAAGACGTTCAGAATCAACAGTTTACTGTAAAGCGTTTCTGGGGTTCAGGATAAACAACACCTGATGTTTTGAAACCATCAACTTACTGTCCTTTTGTACGAAAGTGGGAAACACAATTGCCATGATTGTCATGGAGAGCACTCTAGCAGACTGCTAGGGTAAAGTGCTTTAGCAACATAAATATTTGTGTTTAATTAGTATTATATTCTGTACGTGGAATAATATTAAAAAAAACCGAGAGTGTCAATCCATGAATAACAGTACGGCCGGGCCCGAGCTGCATTGTCGCACCGTGTCTGTATTATGTTCAAAAGAAGGTACGTGAGGTACAAAAGTAAAGGTAAAAGTTCACCCTGTAACAGGCCATAAAGGCCCAGAGGGGGAGTAGAGGTATAGCTCTACTATTTCCTTAACCTCGGCGCTAGATGGGGATGGGTGATCAACGCCACGCCCCGGCCGCTTTACCTCCAGGAAGGACACCCGGTACCCATGTTATAGGAGGCTGGGTGGGCCCCAGGGCCGGTCTGGACGGGTGCGGAAAATCTCTCCCCCACCGGGATTCGATCCCCAGACCGTTCAGCTCGTAGCGAGTTGCTGTACCGACTGAGCTATCCCGGCCCACGAAGGTACATGAGACAGATACAGCATGTTCTATACATCAGTAGTCCTAGTTATCAGTTGAAAATAATGCGTGTCGTCACCATGTTGTTTTGTGTTTTGAGCTAATTTATCGGAGTTAAAATATAGGTAATATTGAAGAGACAGGGAATTGTGCAGTGTTTGAGAACTGAGTGCTGAGGAGAACATTTGGACCTAATGAGTGTTAATAGGAACCTTGGGAAACAGCATAGCGAGGAGCTCTATGGTTTGTACTCTTCACTTATATGCTGTACGGATGATCAAATCAAGTAGGATGAGATGGGTAGGGCATGCGGCACGCATGGGGGAGAAGAGAAATGCCTAAATGAGTTTGGTCGGGAAAGCTTGGAAGACCAAGGTGTAGATGTAAGGATGGCCCTAAGGAACAGGATAGGAAGATGTGGACTGTATTAGTGTGACAAGAACTGGGGCCAGCAGCGCTCTCCTTATGGACAGAGTAAGGAACTTACGGTTTCCATAAAATGGCGGGGAATATCTGGAGTGGCTGGGGACTCGTTAGCTTCGCCACAAGCAACATTGACTGTGCTACGTGGCATTCGCTTGGAATTCCGCTAACGTTTATGTCACAAAATTCGAACAACCGGGTCTTGTCGACAATATCAACAGACTCAGCCGGAATTGCCGAAGTACTACAGCCTTATACTCATAATCTAATATATTTCGCACGGTTTCCGTGTCGTTGTTTTCCATTTTAAACACGAATCACTTAATAGACGGGACATTAAAATTTGTTGTCACATAAATGTGTGGGGCACTTTGATGGAACAGATTGAATTCGGTCAAAGCTTGCTACTGATACATTGCCTTCAGGGTCTGTTGACTGTTCGTCTTACATCCACCAACATACATATTAAAGTACACAAAACCATATTGTTACCTGCTCTATAAATAATTATTCTGTAAGCCTAAATTAATAACACTGATTAATCCTTTGGAAACAAAATTCTGAGTGGAGTATTTGAATCTAAGATAGAGGAAGTAGCAAGAGAAATGAAATAATTTCATGCTGTGGAGCTTCATAATCTTCTCTCGAACTAATCGTCTGGAATTAGCTAGACACCTCAGGCAGTACACATGAGAAAGACGAGGTATCTATTCGCCTTCTTAAATGGAAAATCTTAGGGAAGATGTGGACATGCATGAGAAGCTTCAAGCGAATTATGGAAGTAGGCTGTGCATTAGATTTAGTGGAATTACAGAGCAGTTGGAACGAGGCAAGGAATGTAGATGACATGGGGCTTAAGGGATCCGTACGGAATTCTAATCGGGAAATCTGAAAGGTAGAGACAACTTTCAGTATCTATGTGTAGATGAGAGGATCGTATTAAAATGGATCATAAAGGAAGCTATAGATTATTAGCGTTTGGAGTGGATTCATCTGGCTTAGGAACGGTACCAGTTGAGCGAGGGTAAGATTCACCAAAATATAAATCATTGTAAGATGTATGAGCTAGAATTCGACATCAGTACTTCCTGAATACCAAGTATCAATCCTTCCCACTCAGCCGACACATTCGGTTTTGAATCAAATTCTATGGATTGATTTTCATCGTGTCCCAGTTCTAGATCGCAGGATTTGAAACAAGTGGACTGATTGGTGGGCTAAGCTCTACCTAAAATGCTTTTACCTCGTCCTCCAGATTCAGTGAATGCATATAAACGCGTCACGGAATGCTGCAGTGTGATCCAGTAGCACGGACTTCAAATAACATTCCAGTTCAATTTGGTTTTCTCTCTGTGTAAGTCCGACTGCCGCGCACCGGCAGAGTTCGGCCGCTAGCAATGTGAAATAGTGAGGCGTTGCAGTTGCATTGTTCTGTTATCTGGGATGACGCTTCGTATTGTTCACATTCTGAATCTGCATGCGCTTGAGCCTTCAGGTAACGGTGAAGGTAAAGGTCAAGGTCAGGGTAAAAGTAGAGGTAAATGTAAAGTTTTCCGTGAAGACTTAAGGGAATTGTAGGTAAAATATCACGTATCATAACGTCTATACTAGAATCAGTTGAATGGTCACCTTCACGTTTCGTCCGCCTTATCCGACCCCCTCCCCCTACCCCTCCCCGGAATGAATACGTTGAATTTTTTACGTTTGTCAGCCCGTTGTGTTAGATATAAAAACAAGAGGAATAAAATGCTGTCAACACAACAAACAAATATGATGTTTATTGGACCCTGCATCATTGCGATAGTTGAAGAATAAAAAACCAACTAGATGTCACTTGGTATATTTACTTTACTTCTTAGATACTCACCATGTTTCGGGTGTTATTATGTCCATCTTCAGGAGTTTGCGAAGCTTCAGCCGGCAGCCCGGATACCACCCTAGCCGAACCGCACCCTAACTCCAATACATAGCAATCCAAGAACAATACAGCCAATGTGGTAGTTCAACAACATAGTCGCAAACCCCTGAATATGGACATATTAACGCCCGAAACGTAGTGAGTATCTGAGAAGTAAAGTAAATATAATAAGTGACATCTAGTTGTTTTTTTTTTATTCTTCAACAACAAACAAATGTTACATATTAAATCTGGCAAAACCTTTCGATCTCAGAGGATCATACTCAGACCAGTAGTACAAAATACGTAGAGGTTGAAACATGTTTTCAAATTTAAGATAAGCACACTTACCAGCTGTGTTGACAGCATTTTATTGCTCTTGTTAGAATAGACGTACCCTTATGATAGGCTCCATCACCGGTCTAGATGCTGGGGAGAGAGTAAAATCTCTGTTTCTACTTGGAATCAAACGCCCATTTTTTTGTCTTCCGTCCACTGGCCACTACAGTGACTGAGCTACTATCCAGGCTCAGACTACAGTGTTTCTATAAAACCGATCTTTATTTGAAGATTGATTTGTTCAAAGGCTCTCTTCCTATTTGGCTTGAGACGTGGGTTGAATAGTACCTCACTCCACAAAGAAAAAATCTATGTATTATTCGTTATCAATTTCCCACCTCATCTGGCCTTATAATCCTGTAGGACCTTGAATTTTGCAGTCGAAACGATGTTCTCAGAAATCATCCTATCAGTAATCGCACCTGGTTTCACACACATACTCTCTCAACATGATTTCCTTTACATGCACTTGTGTGCCTGTACAGAATTGCAGACGGTTTGTGGCAGATTTTCTAAATGTGCCTGCTATTCTTACCAGATGACATAGTTACCATCACAGATAGATGGCGTTATTCATCGGATGGCCTTGACATGCAGGTGATCTCCCATGTGACGCAATCTCATTGACTACTGACGACGATTTTTCAGACTCTTTCAACTGTAACGGATTTCTGGTATGTGACAGGTGACGATAATCGTCATGCGGCCTTAACATGTACATACTTTCACCTGTGACAGACTCCTACAATGAGACATAGCGTTAAAAATCAGTTTCCCTCTTGTTTATTCTTCAGCTGGCCGTTTCCACTAGTACCTACGCGTCCATTCCTGCCTTTACGGATTTACTACGTTCCTCGAAAACTGTATGTACGGCAGCGCATGTGCAAGTGTACTGTGTACTGTGTACTGCTGACCGACAGTGAGGGATGTGTGCGTGTATGTATGTATGTATGTATGTGTGTATGAGTGTGTATGTATGTATGAATGTATGTATGTTTTTTATAAACATTTATTAGCCTGCATGCTCCATTACTATGGAGTAATACTACATGCATTGATGGTAATTTTTACATATGATTTTCTATCTATTCTATGTACAGTTTAGGATCTTAAATGTCTATTTGTACTCTATTTTTTGTTCCACATTATTCTGTCTATGTATTCTTTCAAGTTTTTGTAGTATCTTATACTTAGTTTGTTATAACTCACTGGCCAGTTTTCTGTCCTTGTCACCCCTGCTTTTAGTTTATCCCTTTCTTGCTCTAGGAGTGTGCAATCGAATAGGATGTGGTACACTGTTTGATCACCTTTTTTTACAAGGGCACATTGGATTATCTATTATTTTGTACTTGTATAGATAGGATTTGATGTTGTCATGACCAGTTACTATAGCAGTAAACTTAGGGGTTGCGTTTAATCTCAATTTCAGCCTATCCTCTATTTTGAGGAAGAAAGATTTTGTTATTGCTCCTTTTGAGGATCTTTTCCATTCATTTTGCCACTGCTGAACACTAGGTTCTTTTAATTCACACAACACTGCGCTCTTTGTTATTTTAGTATAGAACTCCTCGATGTTCTTTTTATTTGCTGCTTCTGTCGCCAGTTGGTCTGCCATTTCATTTCCTTGGTGTCCATATGTGCCTTCATCCAAATGAATTCCACCCTCCGTTCATGCTGTTCCATTTCTATGACTTTAGTTCTGATTTGTTCTATGAGGAGTGCTTGTTTCTTCTGGTTTTGTAGCAGATGAATTGTTATCCGGCTCTCTGTATGTACTAGTATTGATTTTTCCCCCGATTCCGTATATTGTATATATTCTAATGCTTTTAGGATAGCCATTTGTTCCGCTTGATTGTTGGTGCATCGTCCATTTAGCCTGTATTTCAATGTTGCTGTTAGATTATTGTCTAAGAAAATTGCTATTCCGGCTCCTGCTCCGAGGTAATTCTTGCTGCCGTCTGTGTATGCTTGTATAGGGTGTGAACTATCTTCATATCCTTCAATTATTTTGACATGTGTCGCCGGATGGTTCCAGTTTTCCATTTCCACTTCCCTATCATACTGGGTTCCTATTCATTTTGTAATTTCATAGAATTTACCTGTTTCTTCTATTTTTATGTTGATTGGTATTATGCTATTGATTACACACAGTGCCTCATTCGAAACCGTGCGGTACGCTTTGGCTATTCTAAGGTTTATGAGTCTTTATATTCTAATTAGTTTAGCTTTGTAGCAAAACCTGTTCAACACACTTTTCCAGACTGGAGCTCCGTATAGTAGCAGGGGCAAGATTCCTCCTGTATATATGGTTTTCAACGCCTCGTGTTTCAATTCCCAAGTTATCTTAGCCGATCTGGAGAGTGACAATATTAATTTTGAACACTTTTCTTCTATGTAGTTAATATAGTCTCTAAAAGTCGATTTGCTATCAAAAATAATACCAAGATATTTTAAACTGTTGACCTGTTTTAGTATTTTGTTGTTTACATAAGTTTCTATCTCCTTCTCTTCCCTTCTTCTCCTGCGAGACATAAGCGTATGTATGTATGTTTGTTTGTATGTATGTATGTATTTGTCTATATGTGTATGTATGTATGTGTGTATGTATGTATGAATGAATGTATGTATGTTTCTATGTGTGTATGTATGTATGTGTGTGTGTGTGTGTATGTATGTATGTATGGGTGTATGTATGTATGTATTTGTATGTACTTATGTATGTGTGTGTATGTACGTATGAATGTATGTATTACGTGTGTATGTATGTATGTGTGTATGTATGTATGCATGTACGTATGTATGTGTCTGTGTATGTATGTATGAATTATGTATGTGTGTATATATGTGTGTATGTATGTATGAATCTATGTATGTATGTTTGTGTGTGTATATGTATGTATGTATGTGTATGTATGTGTGTATGTATGGATGTATGTACGTACGTATGTAAGTATGTATGTATTATGTGTGTGCATGTATGTATGAATGTACGTACGTATGTATGTGTGTGTGTATGTATGTATGTATGAATGTACATATGTGTGTATGTACATATGTGTGTATGTATATATGTTTGTATGCATGTATGTATGTGTGTTTTCCCTCCTCTCAGTTCATAAACTGATTAGCGTACTCGGGTGCACCACACGAGCCACACAACCTCAGCATTAATAAAGTTTCTTTACTGTACGGCTGTAACCCTTTGTCCGTTCATGACTATGTGGCAGGACTGTCCTTTAGCCTCGTCACCAAAAGTCATTAACTTGGTTGTCTTATTTTTCGGACAAATTGTACCACAAACTAGTGGGGTTCATTGGGTCAAATGACGTCACCAGGTGTCGTGTTTTGTCAGTAGATGTGTCATCAGCAGCGTGCTTTAACTGATAAAACGTGCAAACTATGGGCGCTATTTGCAATGGATAACAAGATATTTATCTTCTTGTATCCAAATTTCCTGTTTATCCTACACTTGTTGGACTTCAAATTTATTTCGTTTCGTAATGTCATTTGACGTTATGTTACACGTAACACTCCCAGCAGTTCACTGGTCTATTATCGCTGTGATGATTGAAATAAACTAAGTGTAACAGCTTATTTTTGTGCCAGTAATACAGCTACCTACTCTTGTTTTAGAGAGAATTTTATATACATACTGGACTCAGACACTTCGGCGCTCAACACACGCGTGTAATGACCGTGTGGTGTTTTCTTTCTGAATTGGCGGGCCATTCTGCACAGTGAGACCAGCTGTACTGAGGTCACGGAACAGATCTCATGGAGGCACAGATGACGCCTGTGCCTTTCCAGACCATTTTATTGGTCTGTTCTTCCTCGGCGCCCCTCTGTCCTAAGTCCAGAAAACACAGAGTGAGCGAAAAGTCCCTGTGCACCTGTTAGTAGTAGGATGTAGATTAGAGTGTGAGTCACAGTGAATGCACAGTAGTTACGGTTAAAGTAAATAATGGTTGTGACCCCACAGGCACGTGTGCCAGATGACGTGTTTTTGGTTTCGTACTTTCCCACTTCCAGCACAGTGTAGCACCCTTCTTGGAGAGTCGCACAAGGACTTTTTGCTTGCCCTTGAGTATTAAAATTTATTTTCATCTTATAATCAAGAATAAGCTATAATCGACAAATTTTGGGTCTAACCCTAAGTATAATTTCATAACATAAAATTGAAATGTCTTTTAAAATGAGAAGGATATGAATGGATGGAATAGAATGGTGTCGGGTGGTAGACTTTTGTGAATGCGGTAATGAACGTTCGAGTGACTTACTCTTTCGCGATACTGCATTTTATTATTTACCTATATTTTGCTGTTCAAAATAACCGCATGATTTCCCTGCACTTTCTTGCGTGTCCTGATGGAGAACTTATAAACTTCCATATGCTCCTAGGATTTTGTATGATTGTGAACCTATAAACCAAGGACATTCGTGAGATTGTGACGTCACATTGGTTGTGAGCATGAATACGATACGTTAAATTTTTGCTGCTACATTATCTCCAAATTAGTAGCCCACTCATTAATAATAACGGTGTGTAGTGTCTGATGCTATGAGGCAGGCTGATGTTCCAGTTATTCCTGTAACTGGTCGCGCAGTGAGTTTTCACTCTATGAGCTAAAACCCCACCCTAATTACACTGTAGCCACCATAGCATTATGAGTCTATAGGGAGCAGGGCATTTCGGATAAACATGACTCCATACACATTTAAGCTCGGGATTATCTAAATTATATATACAACTTCAGTTCGAACCTCACAGAGGAGCAGTTTATCTCTGTTAGAAAGACAATACTGTTAATTATGTTTAGGGAACTATTGGGATTTTTTTTGTAAGAATTATACGAAACATAAATACATCATGTGGGCAAATTGTAGAATGTTGAAAGTTACGTCAGGTGGTAAGTACGGTTCTGTACAAAGTTAACGCAGTTCCCTCTTGTTCCTATGTGATATATATGCTGCTGGCGGGTTTCAGTTCCCCCGATCCCATACTCGGCCATTTTGTGTCTCCGGCCACCTCGCCGTCTGTCGACTTATGGTCCAGAAATGTTATATCCGACAATTTAGGACCTGCTATTGATGCCCCAGTCATGTGGTCAAACTGTCAAGAGTAGCCAGTCCAATCACTGCAAGGGAACTCATGAAACTGCATTATATTATCTAGGTTTTCGAAATATGACAGACATTGTTTTGGGTTTTTTAATTTGTGAAGTACATTTAATCAGCTAATCAATATGTGGAATACTAGTTCATAAATATAATTATCAGAGATACATTACTGGCGAACATTAATATTAATAGATGTAAAATGGATACGTAGGTCTATTAATGTATAATCATACAGCTGGTCCACAAATAAATATGGGCCGTAATAATATAACGAAGGGGGTTTCGTCACCAGAATGTTGCAGTCGCTTTGCATGTGCTATCTGAACATAACATAGCGTAACATAACATAACGTAACACAATATCAACGGTCGCGCTCCTGCTTCGTATGCGATTGGGAGGGGTTCCTGAATTCAGATCTTGGCGGGGAGTATTGTGATTACATTTTTCCATAGTTTTTATCAGAACATCCTGGAGAGTTGAGATCGTTACTTTAAACGGGTCACACATGCTTTATTTTAAATACTCGCCAATTACGTATTCACTGATTCTCGTACATTTTGTCGTCATTTAAACTAGAATGTTGAAAAGGCGTAATTAAATGAACCATAAATCAATCAACTTAACATGAAGGTAATATAAATTAATAAATGGCAATAATTTCAAGTTAATAGAGGAATAATATAATAATTTATACCACCGTAAAATGAAACAAAAATGCTGATGCGTTTTTCATAGCCTATTGTCGTTCTCTTGCCTCAAACGAAGTCTCATTTCATTACGTCAATACGATTAGTGAGTGGTACAAAATGCGTATGCATTTTGCAGTCATCACTCATTACATACTTTGCCATTTACTCTTTTCACTTCACTTCCATAACATCATCCACCGAGGTGCATTTACAGACGTTTCATTGAAACGTCTTTCGGGGTTAAAAATGTATGGATTTCTCTCCTTACAGTTTACGTTACACTGTGTGAGTAGCAAGATTAGACAGACCAGAACCGAGGACAAGAAAGAATAAAGAGAAAGTGTATATGAGCATAAAAGAAGATAGTAGGCTTACTAGAAAGTTAATAGAGGTAGATTAGAACAAAATAACGCAAGACGCGGTGCCCGGAAGTGGAAAGGGAAATACATTCAAAGAAAGAATAGGAAAGGAAATAAAGAGTAGAATATTAAAACCAGACACACAAAAAGAAAGTTCGTTAACATTACAAGATCCCGGAGAAGGTAAAGGTAATAAACGAGAAGATGGTAGTAACCAACTGACTCAATAAACAACAAACCCAAAAGAAGGGAACGATAAAGTGTTTAAAGCAACGTTCATATAGAATGCATTAAAATAATAAATACAACAGAAGTAATCAACCATAAAGGAGAGACGTAAAACAGGGCAACACACGTACCTAAGAAATGCAGGCTGAGAGATAAGAAGAAGACAGAGAAGTTGAAAGAAATGAAAAATATGATAGACGTATTATTTCTTATACCTCGTGCTGGACAATTTGTTTTGTACGGACCGAGCTTCGTTCCACTTGAGTGGCTATATCTGTAGTCAAAAGAGTAGAATATGGAGCACTGCAGACTCACTTGCACTGCATAAAAATCCCCTGCCCTTGTCAAAGATTGGTGTTTGGCGCGCAGTGTCCCGAAAACAAACATTGTTTTTTTAAGAGACTGGGGCATTTTCATCATCTGCTGCAATTACCCATTGTTTGTGACAATGAACTTCGAAAACATAAAAATAAAAAAAAAGTTTTACAGTATTGGGTTGCATTTTATGTGGGACACTGTAGCTCTCAGTTTATTATTAACTTTCACTGCACCATTCTACTTAAACGTATAAGCGTCTAGTCTGTGCTACTGACGGTATCGTTAAATAGATCTAGAAAAAGTTGGGTGTAGGACTTCATGTCTTCAAGACTGAGCTTGTGTGATTAGTTATATTTTCACAGAGGGGTATTAGGATTACTGTTAAAACAATTTAGAAGCCGGATGGAATTCACCCACACAGAGTGGACTACAGAGTTTGCATAGGGTGTAATGCACTGCACTGGATAAATAGTAGAGAGCTTGGTTTCTCAAACTGTGGTACTCGTGGCACTGCTGGTACACCGTCCATTGTTTACAGGTACGCGACCTTAATATAAAAAAAGAAATATGAAAAAGGACAAGAAATTTAAAGATAAGTAAAATGTAAGCCACACAAGGTAATGTGCAATATTGCTGTCTGCTAATCTTTCCAATTTCAACTTTATTGTTTAAATACAAAAGTACTGGTAAAACATTGAATGTGTTAAATTTTATTTAATGGCAGGCCAGCGAAAAAGTTTGAAAACCCCTGCTCTAGGGGACAGAGGAGTGTGTTATATCTGTACATAACAACAAAGAAGAATACGTAGTAGCATGTAATGTTTGTTTATCTCAGTAATTAACCTACTTGATGCACAAAATTTTTGTTTTACAATAAGTTTATTTCATGCCTCTACATGTTTCGAGCACATGTGCTTATCATCAGGAGGTCAAAATTGCATTACACAGCCTCTGGTATCATCACACCT
>Ga0123354_10011374_pt1 | contig 13743 bp, 9 predicted proteins | sample TergutLab28metaG_2_FD_97872 | JGI IMG/M metagenome (GOLD analysis project Ga0123354, IMG submission 97872) | Labiotermes labralis P4 segment gut microbial communities from Petit-Saut dam, French Guiana - Lab288 P4 | ecosystem: Host-associated > Arthropoda: Insects > Digestive system > Gut ... | reverse complement strand
TAAGTCCAACTACTTAAAATGAAATTAAGAATGTTGTTACGAACGAACCCCCCCCATTCCTTTAAGAAAAAAAGGCATAAAAACATTCCCCCCCCCCCCCCCCAAACAGGTAACCAGTACTGCTGCAATTTCATGATCCAAATGAACTTGGTGTTAAATTTTAATTAAACAACAAAACTTATGGTTCATCCACTATAATTCAAATACTTCAAACACTGCTGCCACAATTCTCAAATATGTATTATGATACAAGGATGGCTACAAAATTGAGTATTTCAATGCGAGAAAGAGAACCTTCTTTCAAAGGTAAGGACATAATACGAATTCATGTCAAGTACACTTAATGACAAGCAACCAGTTATAAGAACAGTGCCCGAGGAAAAATAAAACAATTTCAATAAGAGTGCTCATAAATTCAAACTTCTTCATACACTGAGTATAAACACAGGCACATTTCAACTACTCTTTTAAGTCTGTGGATCATAATGGGAAGCAATTACCTGAAAGTGTAAAGCAGAGATAAATACAACTGCAACTTTGAAAAATTTCTTTATCAGCAGACACATTCTTAGTACAAGCGTACAAAGTCACACATTATTATAAATTAATCTGTTACCAGTCTTACAAATCCGTATTAACTTACCACACGTGCTGAACTCTACCATTTAATTACCACCACAAAATTGCATCATCTAGCGGTTGCGTAAGTACAAGAGGTAGAAAAACAAAATGCACCTTCTTAAAAACCTGTGTTGTATTTCCATCAAATCCACACACTTTGTGACTTATGTAAACCAATGTTCAAAAGAGTACTCAAAGAACAAAACATACAGCACTGTGAAACACATCTCTGATCCTCTTAACAACCAGAATATTAACTGCAGATAAAATACAATTTAAAAAATTACACTGCTCTTTGTGGAAGATCTGAAGATAGATGAAACAAGAACTATGCTTTTTTTTCCCCTTGGTTGTATGCACTGTATACTTCTTGCCAATGCTGAATGGTTTTTTATTAAATGATCACATACCAATATATGTAGAAGATCAGACTTCTCCACTGAACTGTTCAGCCAGGGATTAGTTTAATTTTTTAATTAATGCACATTTTAAGCAGTTTTCACAATTACAGATTCTGTACGTACAGGAAAGTAACACCGTACAAATATTCAATGGTGAAATTTAAGGAGGATACCTACAGCAATATTGTGTAGTTTATCCAAAGTTCATCCTGAGATAACTCTGTATCTTATTATGTAATATACATCACTCATTAATTTGTGGACATCAAAGTAAGATTCACTCCAAATGTGATAATCAAAGATCAATAAAGAACACATGCCACTCTGTGCAAGCTTATATGATGGAGAAAAAATGCACATCCCACAACTTTAGGAACACATTTTGAAATATGTGAAGAATTTTTAAGTGACATCTTGATGTAAATAATGTACATTACCCAAACAATCATGGTTCCTTCCAAAAACCTCATCCACAGTTGTGATGTTTGTGTATAATATCTGACCCATTTATCCTTTTTAACATCTGTCTCCGTAAACTTTTCATCTGACAATAACTTACTGTGAACAACTCAAACCAAGCACTGGTTACTGTTCAGCTTCAGTTTTGGAACTGCTGTTTAAATGAATATTATTTTGTGATGCAGGAGAGGCATCAACATGATTACCAGATTCATTGGAGATCTCATCACTTGAAGAACTTCGGAGGTCTCCTTCCATCTGAAATCAAATACATATTTTGGAGTATGGTATGTGGTTATGAAGTTTTGGAGGCACCTGCTGCCTCCATACCCTAAAGATGTGGAATGCAGATTCCTACAAAAAGTTGATAAACACTGGTGTCACAACCCTTCTGACCACACACTAATCTCATCTGCCCTGCAAACCTAAAATCTCATATAAGTGTGCATTTGCACAATATGGTAAAATTCAAAATACTCAGAACTTGTCCTAAAGCAAAGATAACCAAATTTTCTTTTGTAAGAGATGTTTCTATCGTATAGGAGGGCTCCATATTTCAGACATTCATTACATATCTCCATTAATAACCAGAAACGAGAATGCCCTGTTTACTTACAAAATCAGAATATAGTCTACAACCAATGAAGTGATATGTCTAAATTATAAGTATCAGACTGAACATGATAATGCAATAACACATAATATATATTTAGGCTGTCACGTACAGTAAAACCATTATATTCCACCAACAGTCATGATGCTACAATTTCCAAAATTTAGTCCACATTGAATACTTTTTTTTATAGCCAAAAATTTGTGCTACTGTTATAAGAAAAAAATTATATTGTTTTGAGACTAGTACAGTACTAATGCCCACCAGCATATGCATGTCAGTGTCAGTGTTTGAAATAAATGATCACCTAACCAACAACCCAATTTTTCTCCCATCATTTCCTTTCCACCTTCAAACTCTAACATGGGGGTACTTTTTATAACTTCCTTCTGTCTCAATGGAAAATTTGTGGATTGCATGATCATAAGACATTCTGATTATCAATAACTCTTGAACAGCTTGACAACACAAGTGCAGTTCTTAAAGGACAGTGATCTAAAATAATAGCATTTTTAGTGATGTAACAGTGCAATGCACAGACAACTTTACTGTACATACACTGCTGCAAAATTGCAACACGCAGCCAATAAAGCTTAAAAAAATGCCACCAAATCAAAACCTTGAAAATCACAGTAGCAGACATTAGCTGTCATGGACACACACACACACACTTACAAAAGCACAATTTTTACATACTTGTCCTGCAGCCATGGCCTTATATGCTATCTTCAGTATCACGTATGTCCAGAACAAATGTAGAACCAATAACAGGATAAGCAGGGAGTTGAAAATGTAGTATGCAGGAAACATAGCCACAAAAGTTGGAGCCTCAATGGATGTACTGAAGACAAAGACATCAAGTTAAGGTAAAAACACTGTTATGCACCAAGTTTCATTTTTTCATTCATTAGCAACAGACAGTAAATTTGTAAGTCTACACTAGACACACTGCAACTGAGTCATGGTTCATATATGTTTACATCAAGGGTCAGCAGACTTTAATTACCATGAGCTGAACTGGGTGTTCATATCTTTGTTGATGTCCACACAGAAAATTAATGTCATGAACAGTAAACCCAAATGTATGTCACTTAAACCGTACAGCTGGTACGTATTTGAAACTGGAGGCTGACCAATCACCTCCATTTAGTGCCGTACCTTCACTCTTCCTATGCGCCTTTCCGCACGTATAGGAACAACTTACAATCTTCGGAGATTACATCCCATTGTGTTATAGTAACTCAGTTTTATACAAACAATTCAGTCCAACACAACTACCTTTATTAAAAACAATTCTGTTTTGCAACTTTCACTACATGTTTCAACCCACAAGTCATCATCAGGTGACACTGTTAAAAAAACACACTAATGAAGGCAGAATTAAAATTGCAAGAGGCCTCTCTCTTACATATCACTGTTGTATTAACAAAAAGTATAGCAATCAATAGCAAGGCCTAAAGTTGTAAAAATCATAAACAGGCACCTATTTGAGCAACAGACTATCACTACTTTAGGACATGGTACTGACTGCTATACTTCGTATTAATATGACTGTGATACATAAGAGACAGGCCTCTTCCAATATTAGTTCAGCTTTTCTTAGCATATTTTTGTAACATCTTCACCTGATGATAACCTTATAGGTGGAAATATGTAGTGAATGTTGTAAAAACAGAACTGTTTTTGCGATAAAGGGAGTTGTGTTAAACTGAACTGTCTTCATAAAACTGACAACTTTACCTTCCACTTTTAAATTTTAAAGCATGCACCATAAGTAGAATGTTTTATCATTCGTACACTGACACTTAAAAGCAAAATATTCATATTATAAACTACTGATGCCAATGTAACTCTTAAAATCACTCTGTCAGGAACAGGAAATTCTTTGAATGGTTATCAAATACAAATCTTTCCAACATCAGACAGACTAATACGACCTTCAAATGAGTTATTTTTTATTCTTACACAACAGCTAAAAAAAACTGTGGCTTTTTGTGACAGATGTTAGTGATACTGTTAACAATGACAGAGAATACAAGTATTCGCATGCCTGAGCATGCCATCAAAAGTTACTGTAGCAGAATGCATTACACTATGGAATTCTCTTTCCAGTCTGTTCACATATTGCAAGGTTGGTCACTAGCTGGGTTCCAAACAGAGCCAACAGTGTCTAGATATTTATGACATATGTAAAATTCAAAACACAGACGAAGTTATCACATTAGTCATGATCTGATCAGCCCCCTTACAGGCCAATTTTTTTTACTTGTACCTCATGGTCCTGTACTTTATGTAACTCAATGTGTAGGTAATTTCCCAAACAACACTTAAACTTATTTCCTTTCAAAAATTATACCAAACTTGTCACCTATTCCCCTGTTATTTTCTTCATGTACTATTGAGTCAGCAGGACAATTAGCAATATATTAATGTGCAATTCAGCATGAAAAAGTATTCTTCATTAGTCCACACACTATTTGAAGCATTAATAATGATTCATTATAGTTCTATGAAACACTCAGATATACCTGTAAATTATCCACATAGGATACACACCAAGACGCGTTGTAATCCACAGCAGTGTAAATATCACAAACAATACATCACATACCCTCTGGTAATTTGAGTACTTCGCCATTTTGGCTGCCTATAAGAAAGTGAAAATAAGTTCTTAATATTGTGAGAGAAGTGTACAGTTCTGTTGCTTAACCTTGAACAACCTAGTCCAGTTCTGCTTTGTTATAAACACACTGTGTAACACAGTAAACTTTACTGCTACAGCAGTAAATTCCATAAGCATTGAAATATTCAACAATTACCTCTATTTTGACAAATAAATCACAGTTTCTGAAAGTAACCTCTTAAGCCCTTCTAGTGTAAACAAAAGAGAATTTACTGTAAAATCTACTTTCTAACAGCCTTATTAGTAAAGTAATACACCATTGCCAGAGCCCTATAGAGTTAAATCTTTTCAATAAATTGTGGGTATCCATTACAGCACCTACTGCATATAAATTGATAGGTACGCTCTTCAATGTGACAAACACATTATTTTTAGCTCAATGAATGAGAAAATCCTCCTGTAAGCAAATAAGAATTTGTGATCCACCAATGTTCTAGGCATTGTATTATTTCTTTCCTTAATTACCATATACACTGAAAATGACAGAACACTTTAACCCACTGGAAACTACTGATACTAAAATCAGTGAACATTCAAACTAGCATGGAAATAACTTCACGCCTTTAAAACAACCTTAATCTTTGTACATCCTACTGTGCTATATCTTGAGAATTAAAATTTGGATTTTCTGATCACTGAACACATTAATACTTCTGCTACATTACATTTACATTTTCCTCTGTTATAAGTCTTGCACACCTTCGGTTATTCTAGCAACCTTTGCATAGTCAGCAACGAGCATTGCATGCCTCTTTGTAGCTTCCAGATGTAAATTCATGCACTCAAGGATAAATTCTGCGAATTCTGAAAAATATGTCACATGTACTATATTTTTCAATAATGGCGGACAGTTCTGGAGCAACAGATAAGCAATGTAATACAAAGATGCAAGCACCTGAAATAGGCATTTATGAATTCACAGACAAATGTCAAACACATGCAGCTTACCTCAAGGAAAATGTCAGCACAATCATGAACCAGAAGCACCAGTGTTCCAATGCGATGGAGGTTGCACACCCATGAGAATGCCATAAGGCATATTGTGGCTATGTGATGTACAAACATCTGCCAGAAATCCTTCCGCTTAACATCAAAGAATTGTGATACGGTCAATGACCAATAAAATGCCAGTGAGAACATGTAATACCACCAGCAGTCTGAAGTGATGCTCTAGTTCAGATAAAATAGGAAATGTCAAGATAATTTATATAATACATAACTGTTCTTATTCTTTATATAACTACATTTATCAGTGCATTCCTCTTTTCCACTCTGAAATTATCAACATGATGTCATAAGTAATATATGCATGTTCGTACAACCATTATTGCAGAAGAAAAATAGTATCATTACATGCACCGTATATAAAATATGACTTTTCTGTACCTGTACTGAATTTCTAAAGCTTAAAGAGTATTTTGATATAATTGTGTCACCATCTTTGGCACTATTTTAAGTATTATTGAAATATGGAATATGTGAGCACTTTCTGCTGCAAAGAGCATGTCTTGTCAGAGCTGGAATATACTGACTCATAACACACACAAAAAAGTAGACCTCCTCTCTAGGTAAATCTACATTCAACTGATCAAACCACAAACCCTTTACTGGAATAGCAGGAGCTACAGCAGCAAAAGTACATCAATAATTCTTATCAGGAACCCAGAAATGATACAAATTCACTGAACTCTAAAATGTTACATGACAAAAGGATTAAGTTCCCTTGTGTTATATCATTAATACCAGAAGCATGAAAATGGATATGTCCAATACACATACTACATATCCAGTAAATATTATGGAACCAAAAGCCTTATCACTTGTTTGAACATCCTGTAGTAACATTGCATTTTCAATGTATGTCAGAAACATAATAGAATTTCAACTCAAAGTTGAAGTTAAATTCCATACTTCACTTAATGGTGAAATCAAAACAAATAATTGTGACACACATATTCAGGTTTTATCAAATGTACGACAGTAGAGCAACTGTCATATAACGAACAAATGTAATGCTGGCCCTCAAGCCGGTCCGAATACACTACAGGCACTATTTCTACTAGCAGACTTCCCACTGACTGGCCAGTAACCAATGAGCAGAAATCTTAATCACTTTCAAAGTAACAGGCCTACTTCATGAAGGCAGCACAGTTCAGTGATGTACAATATAGGTGCTTAACACACAGTTTACCAAATAGATTGGTGCTATGGTAAGGCTATAGCTGTATTCAGGAAATTCCCAGTTGCAATATGAGTCTGATCAGCTGTTCTAAGGTTTGTCACAGTTTTCCTTAGTCACTCCAGGCCATGACAGTCCAAATTCCAATTCATGAGTCAACCTATCATACCACTACACAATCTTCACTTACTGACAGCACAAAAAAAAAAAAAAGCTCAAGGTATGTTTATGGCCTGTCTCCATAAAATTTTTATGATGATGGCTCACTGGTTATAACCACCAAACAAGAAGTGAAACAAGATTTTGCACTACCACTATGTTACCTAAGTTCTGAAAAATACCTCAAAGAAATCTGCATAGATTTTGAGATACATATCAATGCCAAGTTTTACAATTCTAGATTAAGCAGCAATAGTGTCATCTCCACATCAGCCACAAATATACACATTCACCATCTTGATATCATCAACAACATGAAATTTAAACAATACAAACAAGGAGTGGCCTATAGTGGCAAGTTTACATCAAGTTTCTTGGACATGTATCCTTTCAGGACAGTAGGCTAAACCATATTTCAACTGCTACTATGTCAATAAAAAATTTCAAAAGGACTGGGAAACAATATAACAAATTCTGACATACACATGTATGAACTAGCTACATATGATCATTCCATCACATCTCTGCAGCAAGGTCTGCCTATGAGAAAAAAGATTCACCAGCAAGTATAAAGTCCTCATGTTGTGTAACTGCAAAGCATTTAAAAAAAGTAGGTCATTATCATATGGCAGCAAAGCTGGAACCATCAGGACTCACGATCTCTTATACCAGACATCACATAAATGTGTTTCATGAGGCAGAAAGCAGATTTCAGCCTTTGTAAACAAGAAGAAATAAAACAATGCAGACACCATCAAGAACTTCACAAACACTAGATTTTTATACAGCGTTGCAGATGTAATTATAAAATAAGTGTTGAAAGAGTATGCATTTATATGAATAAAAAATCCTCATAAACATTAACCCACAAAGAGAAAACACTCAGAAAATACCCTCTAAATAAGGCATAAAAATTAAGGTTCATAAGAAAGGGCATCCTGGCCTAAAATGCAAAGGGTAGGAAGAATGTTGCCACTGCAGGTGGTGGTGGTAGAGGAAGACACAAGGGGAACATGTCCATTAACCACTGATTTATAAATCTCCACCACAGAAACAAAAAATAAGTTCTTTGAGGGTTACAATTCCCATTCATTAACATGAAATATAAAACAAAAGCACACCAGGGAAGATCTAAAAAATTATAAAAATATTTTGTCACCACTTCTAACAGTGAAAATAGGCCTGAAAGAATAACTGATAACAATCATCCTTGATTTAATCACAGCTGAAAATTATAAAAGTATGATATTCTTCATTACCGCTCTCCATTCCCTTCTTAGTTCACAGCTCTTGGATCAAAATGTTCTCCCTGATATTTTTCAAGAACCACCATTCACCAACAATGACTCACAGTGTGGCCAGGTTTCACACTCACATAATGTATAATTTATCAGCTACTTCAACAGCTCTGAACAATGCTGTGATGTTAGAAAATCATCCATGATGCTGAACTGTTGACACAATGATATGTTTTATAAACAATAAGGACACAACTTCTTATCAAGTACCCATATTGGCATGCATTCAAACAAGAGAGTCTCTCTTACATCGCTGACCAGCGCAAGGAAGCTTATTACACAGAACCCCTGAATCAATCATGACATTCCATGACAGCTGTGGTCTTTTGGTCAGAGTTAAAAGAGACTATGTACTTACCTGTCCTATTCTCAAATGCAAAACTGGAATGTATGTGTGCAATATCAATAAAACCCAGACCAGTCCATATTTCACTTATATTAAATAAATTTAAAAACTAAAATTACTCTTTTTAGTTAAGGGTGAAGGTAACATACCTGGTGAGGGTAATCATACCAACAATGATTAATATCCCACAACCATGGCTTATCCCACAAGCAGAATACACCATATGAAAATGCGAATGTATAGTATAACCATCGCCAACTGGAAATTAAACATAACTCTTTTCACTTACACAATCAACATTTTCACATGCACTTAACAGCTATAGAAATATGACATGCCATAACTTACCATGTCTCACAAAATTTTGTTAATGTTGATGGTCTATCCTGTGTACGCCTGAGGCGTAACCAGCGTTCCACTTGCCTCTCTGACAAGTCCACTTGTTTAGCCAGTCCCACAATCTAAACAAGAATTAACCCTTATGTTTCAAAGAATGAAATGATCCTTGGTTCCACATCCCATTCCAAAACAACAAATGCTTATTTGATTGTATAAAATAAAGAATTCTTGCAACAATGATTAACACAGTATATGTACCAGAAACTAAATTATGCAAATCTACTCGTTCATACATGACATGTTATAAGATATCAGTACATGAATACAGAGAACAAATCAGAGTTATTATGGACTACAAAGACACGTTAAATCATGTCTGCTAACTCATGAAACAAAGGTTATGATAAACAAAATTCTTGTTAGACCCATTCTGATGTACTGAAGTGAAACATGGATATTAACACTATCAGATGAACTATGACTTTGTAAGTCTAAATGGAAAATATTATTTAAAGTGTATGGTCCATTGCAAGAGAAAGGAGAATGGAGAAAAAGGTACAATTGAAGAATTGTACAAGCAGAGTCGGTCACTGGAAATTATCAGAACAGTTGAAGTGGTCCAGTTACGACAGGCAGGGCACTTACAAAGAATGGGTCACAGTGAAACACCCAGAAGCATCACAGATTTCAGACTGGAAGGAAGGACAGTGAGGAGACCTAAACTTTGGTGGATGATCTGAAGATGCTGGGGATCCAAAGATGGTGGAAGGTCACCAGGGACAGACAGTTGTGCAACAGGGTTCTACAGGTAGGCAAAGCTCCTCGTGGATTGTAATGTCACTGATGATGATGACTGGTTCACACACCATACGTATTTCACAGTCAATTTCGTGTAAATTTATGTTTCTTCCTCTCATAATCTGTATTGTTCCTTTTACACAGCCCACCAAAATCTGGCTATATCAGGCCAAAGAAGTCATGGTGATTACTGCTTCACATATCAGAACTGAAACTCTGTTGGATTGTTTTATTGACTGACAAGTTTATAGCTGAGTCACACCTTTATATGCAGTTATGTGATCATCTAAAAATCAAATCAAAATACAAATTCAACAAAGTTAAACTTACAATCTAACCTACACATGGTAATGGGATTTATTCCACACCATATGGAAGTGGCTATTATGCCATGACTCAGCCTCAGCACCATTTCCCCTGTTAATGTGGGCCGGGTAGCTCAGTCGGTATAGTGACTGACTACGGGCTGGACGGTCCAGGATTGAATCCTGGTGGGGACGAGATTTTCCACCCGTCCAGAACGGCCCTGGGGACCACCCAGCCTCCTGTAAAATGGGTACCACGTCTTTCCCAGGGGTAAAGTGTGGCCAGGGTGTGTTGCTGACTATCACCCCCTTCTAGTGGCGCGGTCATGGAAGAGTTGAGTATACCTCTACCCAACCTCTGGGCCACATCAGGCCTGTAACGGGATCACTTTTACTTCCTCCATTACTGGTTATACTGCCACGTCATTGTCAAATCTCTACCAGAAATTTGAAAACTGTTTCCCTTTCAGATTCACGGGTATAGATAACTCAAAACACTGCACATAATAACTCAAAACATCACTATGGAACAGTAACGTTGTTTAACCCTTTTGATGGCAGAATTAAATGACTCTAGTGATCTGCAGATAATGTGAATTCAAAATAGGGCCAAACACAGGAAGATAAAATTATATGATGTTCAGCACCAAAATTGGTGAGTTCATCTGTAACTACCAAATTACAGGAAAATTCATCACTAAATCCTTTTAAAATGTGGAAAAATTCAACATTAAATCCTTTGCAATTGTGGGAAAATTAAAACTGAATTCCATGATAATGTTGGAAAATTTAAGTATTTGATAGTGTTACCACCAAAACAAAATTATAGTCCTCATGAAATTAATGTGAGATGGAATGACAAAAATATTCTGACATGAATGGCAGCAATACTCTATCTGAATTTTTAAACTTCATTTCTTACTCCTCTTGTACCACTGTTTACAAATATTTGACATTCCCATGCCTTCAAAGGATTTACTGGGTATATTTTTTGTCATAATTTTTTCCTGCATTCTGGTGACAAGTAATGTCCAACAACCCTCTTATAAACATGCAACAGTTTGCATATTTCTTTACAAGTACATTTTATAGTCAATAAATAATCAAAACAGACCACACACTCTTGGACATTCTATTCAATTCCTAACCCTCCTGATTTTCCTGGACCTTCAAAATGAAATTGTAAAAGAAAAATGCAAAGCAATGGCGACATATGGTGGATACAATTTCCTTACAAACATGAAATTTGAGCAGCCCTTATCTACCGACACTACAAAAGCAATTTTCATATAGACTAGTTTCTATCTTTGCATTCATACAGAGACCTGCCACAAATTTCCCAAAATATACGAGCCACCCCAAAATCCTAGACACCAGAAGGGTTACACGAAGCAAGTTCCATACTGAGGACCCACAAACATTAGGTTTTGCCATATAAAATTTAGTCACCCAGGCAACCTGGCATCCATGATTTCTGTACCCCTGTAGTACTTCCACCCCGTTGGTGCTGCAACCCAACGCGGGCAATGGCCTCCCCATTCTTGAGGTTTCTTGATCACACACGACGACGCATCACAGTCAGTAGGACTGCTCGGACAAGTGATCAGCTTGTCGCAGAGACCTCTACCTCACAACACATAACACTCACAACAGACAAACATCCATGCCCCCAGTGGGATTCGAACCCACAATTTCAGTAGGCGAGTGGCCACAGACTACGCCTTAGACCGTGCAGCCACTGGAACCGACACCCCTGTAGTACTTACTTACTCCATGGTGCAGAGTCCTTGAGAAGCTAACTGGTTTGCAGCTAGTCAAGAATATCCCCGCATTTTACGGAACCCAAAGGTTCATTACCACACTCACAAGCGTCCGCCACCTATCTCTATCCTGGGCACGCCCAATCCAGTCCTTATACCCACATCCCACCTCCTGGAGATCCATCCTAATATTATCCACCCATCTGCGCCTAGGCCTCCCTAGTGGTCTCTTTCCCTCTGGCTTCCCCACCAAGACCCTATACACCCCCCTCTCCTCACCCATATGTGCCACATGCCCAGCCCATCTCATTCTTCTCGATTTTGCACCCGCACAATATTGGGTGAGGAGTACAAATCATTTAGCTCCTCGTTATGCAATCTCCTCCATTCCCCCGTTACCTCGTCCCTGTAGTACTAGTAACATTATATATCACCTTAAAAGAAACCACTCGCAAAATTGCATTAACAACGCATTTGCCATGTTCAACAAATGCTTTAAAGCAAACACACTTATGTTAAATACAGCAAAACAAACTTCATGGGTAAAATGTGTTAATTTAAATACAGGTTACAATAATAAAACAACCAAAAAATAGTCACAGCTGAATTCCCTAGCCTGCAAAATGCCAATAACTTAAAATAAGAAAAGTGTATTGACAATACTGTATTATCCCCAAAATTACTTCAGCATGCCTTACAATGTGGGCAATCACACTTGTCATGACAAGAACACTTCAGAGTTAGTTTACCTTGTATATTTTCATTCCACTATGTCTTTTCAAATTATTTTTTGGGGAAATAAAACAGACAGCTGAAGAGCATTCATCATACAAACATACTCACAGGTATAAATAAAAGCCTTCTGCAGGAATTCAGGAATTTAATGTACTTCCCCTTGATGGTGCAGAAAACCTGGGCACCTGGTCACCCAGGTAACAAAATGATAAAAAGTGGCACCTAATATTTTTAGCACAATTACTGCAATTTGTTGCCACTTACATACAAAAATGTGTATCAGCTTACATGCACTGACCAGAAAATGCCAGATAATAACAAGAATCATAGGTCACTGCAGAATTGCGAGTCCTCAGTATGGAACCTGATTCATGTCACCCCTCTGGCACTTAGAATATGCAGGTGGCTCCTGGATTTTTGGAAACTTTGTGGAACCGTTCTTCCTCTTCCTAACGAATACCTAACAGGACTTAGGTCAGCAGCGAAGATTTTCTCTTAGCTGACTCCCCCCCTGTAGACATTTCTTCAAACGGGGAAGATTATTAAAACTGGAAACCCCTAGGTAATGCAGTTTTTCTCATGCCCACCTTGCTACATTTTCTTCCAAGATGATTATCTATCCTGTTCTCTCAAACATTGAGAATTGGTAGACTGTCTCATTTGGCTGGAGGGCCTCATGAAAACTACAGAAAATCAGTGCTCCTGAACAAATTATTGAGAAAGCAGTTTATTAATACAAGTCTGAAGCTGTTTCATGATTTTGATTTCATACTCTATCATTGTCATTCCGTAGGGACAAAGCACCAATGTAATTTAATAAATACACCAACATTACTAAAATAACCAATCACATACGAGGGCAAACATTTCAATATCCATATCGGCTAAGCAACATTTTGTAACTGCAATGCCAACCGATGATTATTTGAAATTGTCCATTTTCTCTACTAGTTTGCCAGATGAAAAAAAAAAAAAAAAAAACTTATAAAAAATATATAAAATTAACAAAAAAAAAAAATTGTAATTTGAAAAAATATACTGTTTTAT
>Ga0123354_10011373_pt1 | contig 13744 bp, 10 predicted proteins | sample TergutLab28metaG_2_FD_97872 | JGI IMG/M metagenome (GOLD analysis project Ga0123354, IMG submission 97872) | Labiotermes labralis P4 segment gut microbial communities from Petit-Saut dam, French Guiana - Lab288 P4 | ecosystem: Host-associated > Arthropoda: Insects > Digestive system > Gut ... | reverse complement strand
TGGGTGTGAAGCTTGGTCGCTGACATTGCGAGAGGAAAGGAAGCTGAGGGTGTTTGAGAATATGGTGTTGAGGAGAATATTTGGACCTAGGAGGGACGAGGTAACGGGGGAATGGAGGAGACTGCATAACGAAGAGCTAAATGATTTGTACTCCTCACCCAACATAGTGCGTGTGATAAAATCGAGAAGAATGAGATGGATCTAGGCATGTGGCGCGTATGAGTGAGGAGAGGGTGGTGTATAGGGTCTTGGTGGGGAAACCGGAGGGAAAGAGACCATTGCGGAGACCTAGGCGTAGATGGGTGGATAATATTAGGATGGATCTCCAGGAGGTGGGATGTGGGTATATGGACTGGACTGGGCTAGCCCAAGATAGGGACGTGTGGCGGAGGCTTGTGAGTGCGGTAATGAACTTTCGGTTTTCGTTAAATGCGGGGAATTTCTTGATAAGCTGCAAACCAGTTAGCTTCTCAAGAAGGACTCTTCACCATGGAGTAAGTAAGTAAGTATATACACATATGGCACTTTATCATTCTAAGTGACACTATATCAGCTTTATTATTTATTCAAAACCCAATGAAGTGCAATCATAATTCTATGCAGGCCCAACATGAATCTTAACGTTATTCGCTGAGGACGGACAGGTTGTAAATTAGATACAGGCCAGTGAGACCTACTGCCGTACATTTGTTTGCTGTAACTTTTCAAGTGCCTTTGGGCCAAGCTGTGTGTAATGCATGCTTTAGTGTTTGTTTTCAGTAAGGCAATAAAGTAGAAAATTGGCCTGGCTGAGGCTTAGAATTACATTACGTCGGAATGGTTTTGTACCCTCTTGAGTGTAGTCATTCACACATTCGTTTTGTTTCTGTTTAGTCCGTTGTATTGGGTTCCCTGCATCAGCAAACTCTGTGCTTTGTTTCATTCGAGCATATATCAGAATCTTGTGTAAATCGATGTCTGTTTCAGACTCAATTTAGAAAGTAATGAACTGCAGAATTTTCTGAGTTAGTTCTGTTTTATATAATTATTTATCTTGTAATTATAATCAGAGGCTTTACTTGTGAACGAAATTAGTTAGTATGTTATATAGTAAAGTTACGTCATAAACCGACGTATGATAACTGAAGAATGGACAATCAGTACACTGGAAGAGATATGTTTTCACCCTCTTTATTGGCTACGTTGGCCTTTAGGGTGAGTAGAAGTATAGCTTTACTCTTTTCTAGAACCTTCTGCACTAGATGGGGGTTGGGGAGATCAACTCCACACCCCAGCCGCCTATACCACCGGGAAAGATCCGGTACCCATTGTACAGGAGGCTGGATGGGCCCCACGGCTGGTCTGGACGGGCGGAAAATCTCGTTGTCACCGGGATTCGATCCCGGACCGTCCAGCCCGTATTCAGTCGCTATTCCGACTGAGCGACCGAGCACACACACTAGAAGAGAACAGAGAAAATTTTTGGGAGTGCTTCAGGCTTTTTATTTTTCCTCATCGTTTTTTGTTTTGTTTCTGTCTATTCCCTCTACCTCTTAATTACTCTGTTTATTTCTTTCCTATATTTTTCATTTATTTTCCACTTTCCTCTGAAGATGCTTGTCACGACGTCTGTTTCCTTCCACTATCCCCCTAATACATCTTACCTTACAAATTTACAGTTTTCCGTCTCTCATATTCTGAAAAGCTTCTGGTGTTTATCACTTGTACTGAAAACTGTGTTTGCTTCATGCACTCTTCTTTCCTTCCCCTTCCTGTTATCTATAGGTCAAATCAGGAATCTCAGTTCTTCGGGCTGTATTTTCTCTTTTTCCTTGATTTTCGTTAATTTCTATTAATTTATCAAGAGAGACAAATGTCTGCGTTACGACGCTAGGCAATTCAAGGTCATTTTTGTCGTCCTGTCGAGGTCATATTTTCGCAGAGCACACGCTCTGATCATTTTTTTTCTTGGCAGCCAGTCGCGACGAGACACAACACTATACACGGTTCTCAGATGCTGTCCCTCTCCTCCCTTCTGCCTTATTCTATTTTGTTACTTACTCCTGATTACAGTCTTGGGTATTGTTTTATTTTACTCTTCCTATTCTGTGTGTGTAATGTTTTTGTTTGCGAATCTCTATGTTTTCTGATTTATGCCTGAAAGTTGCAAAGTATAAGAATCTATCTTTTGTACTGATAAATATTCTTGACATTCTCGTGCTTCTTTCAGGCGAGTGTCTGCATAGCTGGCCGAAACTGATACCCATCGCGACTATTCCCTGTGTCTCTGCAGTACATGGCCATCTAAACTGCGTATGTAACAAAGTGTCCTCCAATATTCAAAGAACTAGCCGATAAAATACGGGGTTTTCCATGTCACAACAACCCCCCCCCCCCAGTGGGCCAGGGCCTCATTATTGAGGCTTCCAGATCACACTCAGTGAGACACACGACACTCAGTAGGTCTCCTCTGGACGAGTGAACAGATCGACGCAGAGAATTCTACCTGACGACACACAACACTCACAAGAGACAGACACATATACCCCAGGCGTGATTCGAAATCGCGATCCAGTCAAGCGAGCGGCCGCAGACCTACACCTTAGACCGCGCGGCCACTGGGATTGGCCAATGAAATGTGTAGATAAACGTAATATTCCTCTTCTGTCATTTCGCACAACCGTATAGCAGCTCCGTGGTAAAACTTCGTGCCTTCTAGAAATTGCCCTAAACGCAGGCGCGTGAGCAGCTTCACGATCCTTCCGCTTTAACCAGGAAACTTATTCGGCATTGCCTAGCGAATAGGATGTTGACTTGTGCAGAAAATGGCAAATTGTTCCCAGCCAGTCATTTAATTTTTTTACTGACTCTTCCAAGTCTGCAGACATAAGTCCATAGCCTTCGAATATATGCAATTGAAATAAAATGGGTCATGTAAAGAAATTTATTCGAATATTCTCATTTGACAAATGAATTTCAACGTATTCTATGTATGTAAAGGCTTGAAATACCATTGAAATGCCAGTGACGTGGCTATGTTTGTATCAGAACAGAATTCAAAACTGTTAGTCTATGTTATGGATCTGGCAGCAATGTGTTACACTGAGTTATTATATTCTCGGATTATTTGAAATTACATATTAGAATTTCACTGTCACGACTTCACAAATTCAAATCTGTATACTCATCTATTTATTCTACTAATTAGTACTTAAAATCTCTGAAAGTTTATTTGCTTTCGAATGTCTCTTTATCTACATGAAACTTTGACAATATTGCAAATTCCGTGACATGACTAACACGCTTTACCATATATATTCTATTTCAAAATATTTTATGGTTTTTATGGTAGACTCATAAATGTAGTTTCATGTAAGAAAAGTAGGTCTTTCCTGCACCTAATTGTAGGCAACTCACACAGTGCTGTTACATAGAACACACACACAACAGACAACATTCGCGGTAGGTAGAGATTAATTGATGTCCCGAAGTTAGGTACGGGTCCCTCTGCGCCGATTTTCATTAAACTCGGAATCACATAATAAAATTTTGCAAACACGTGTTGTACAGCATTTCTTCAAAAATTGAAAAATGGTGTAGAAAATAAGAGAAACATTTTAAAGTGTGACATCTCGTTGCGTGTCTGAAGAATTATTTGCTTTCTTATATACTTATTTACTTAATTAATTAATTACTTGCTTACTCCACGGAGAAGAGGCCTTCTTGATAAGCTAAACGCTTCTCAGGTAGTCAAGAAATTCCCCGCATTTTATGGAGCCCGAAGGTTCATTACCGCCTTTACAATTTTCAGCCATCTGCCCCTATCCTGAGCCAGATCAATCCAGTCCATACCCCTCATCCCACTTCCTGAAAATCAATCTTAGTATTATCCTCCTATCTATGCCTGGGCCTGTAAAGTGGTCTCTTTCACTCAGGTTTCCCCACCTAAACCCTGTATAGACCTATCCTCTCCCCATGCTTTCTACATGTCCCGCCCATCTCACTCTTTTCGATTTTATCACCGGAACATTATTTGGTGAGGAGTACAGAACACAAAGCTCCTCATTATGTAGTCTAACAACTCCCCTCTTACCTAGTCCAACTTAGGCCCAAATATTTTCCTCTGCAACCCATTCTTAAGAAAACTGAGCCTATATTCCTCCCCCATTGTGAGCGACCAAGTTTCACACCCACACAAAACAACAAGCAAATTTATATTTCTGGATATCTTAATCTTTATATTTTGGTTAGCAAACTGGAGGAAAAAAGATTCTGCGCCGAATGGTAGCAAGCATACCTGATTTCAATCCGCTCTTAATTTCTTCCTGTATAGAATTTTGTTCGTTAGGTTTATTCCAAAATATTTGAATTCTTCCATCATTTCAAAGGGACTGTTATCATTCTCAATTCTGTGACTTCGTCCTGCATTCTGATCTCGAGATATAATCATGTACTTATTTTTATCAGCATTTATCTTTAGTTCAATCTCCTTATTGACAAGTTATAAAAATTTTTTTATATTATGTACGCTTCCGCCCAAAATATTAACATCATCAGCGTGAAATAAGAGCTGATGTGAACAACTTAATTTCATGTCATCCTGAAATTGTATACCACAGAGTAATTTTAGCAGTGAAAAGAGTAGATTTTTTAGTGGTAGTTTGTCATGTATAGATCAGAGAGGTCGCTTGTGTAGTACCATTGTTTTGAACGCGCATGCACCAAGTTAGGAGAAAAGTGATGATTTAAAAGACAGTTTTTATGTGGAATTAGAGCAGATTTACCATCATTTTCCTAAGTACCATATTAAAATTCTGTTATGAAATTTTAATGCAAAATTGGGGAGAGAGTGGATATTTTCGGACCGACAATTAGGAATAAGAGTCTACATCAGGATATTATTGATAATGGTTTTAGAAGAGTGTCTAAAGTATGGGCAGATAAAATCACCAAGTCACAACACAACATCTACATCGACAAGAGATCTGTATATTTATTTCTGCAAAATGTTTTGAACTACGAGTTTGTTAACGTCAGGTTCATATAGATTTAAAATGTATTAAGGAAGGCCACATAAAATACAAAAATAAATTGATTTTAAAACATCTTTTTAAGATTTGAAAGTTCAACTTATTTTGCCTTTGTTACCTGTCAAAATAAGGGAAAAATTTATTTCATTTTCTTAAGTAAAGCACGGTTTTCATGGAATTCATTTTTAGGAAACTCGTAATTGCTTAGTGAATTTACGTGTAGACCTTCAATACTGAATGTAACTGAGAACAGTCAAATAATGAAAGAAGCGGGAGAAGTTTATTTATCCTCTGCAGTAAAGAAGGGTCCTTACTTCTTCAGTTTTTCTTGAGTTTACCTAAACATTTTGTACATTACGCCAATACCGATATTTATGAAATCCGGAAAGATTTCTGTCCTCAAATATCTCACCGATAGAAATACGCAGATCACTTTGTGCTACTGGCTAAGGAAAAATGATGATATAAAGCATGAACGAAATTGAAAGATGCGGTGGAATAGAAATGAATTGGAAAAAAGTAACGTGGTAGGAATATCAAGGCAGCAATCCCCAACACAGGTTATGACAGATTAAAAAGAGCCTGAGAATGTGGAATATAACAATTATTCGGACAGAATGATAGCAAAGGATGCAAGATGTACATGCAAAATTCAACCCAGAATTGTCATAGAAAAGCGGTATTCAAGCAGAAGAATAAGAAGAATCTTTTCACCAACTAGTTGCACTATAATTTAAGGAATAAACTAAAAAGTGCTATATTTGAAGCGTTGGTGTGTATGGTGCCGAATGTTGGACACATCTGAAAGTATATCAGAAATACCTGGAAAATTTTCAAACCTGGTGATAGAGAAGGATAAAGAAGATAGTTGGGTAGATCGTGTGAAAAATGAAGAAATATAGAGTCAAGGAGGATAGAAATGTCCTACATGCAGTATAAAGAAGGAAGGTTAGCTGGATTAGTCACATGTTACATGGGAGCTGTCTTAAAAGCAACGTCATTGCAGGAAAGATACAAGGAATGATGAAAGTGACGGTAAGACTAAGAGGAAGACTTACGCAGATACTGAATGTCTTAAGGAAAGGAAGGGATCTTGGAAACTGAAAGAGAAAACACTAGACCGCACTGTTTGGAGAACTCATTTTGGAGGGGCCTATGGGCCAGTCGGAAGGCAGAATAGAGGATATTGATTATTCAACTGAAAATTTCGCGCAGCGATGGAAAATATTCCGCAGGCCACAAAAGTTCTTCGGTCAAGGGTTAGATGAACACTGTTCTAGACAGCATAGGGTTTACCTTATATGTCCTAGCAAAAAGGTATTTAGGACGTGAGATCATATAAAATTTTATTATACAACTTATGCACAAATATATAATTCATAGATACAATTAAAACTATAAAGCATTTAAAGGTACTCCAACATGTTTCGGATCACAGAGGATCCATCATCAGGGAGCCTTGTACACGATATAATCATTCTTGTAATTTTAGCCAAGTATTGTATAAGGCTCCCTGATGATGGATCCTCTGTGATCCGAAACATGTTGGAGTACTTTTAAATATTTTATAATTTTGATTGTATCTACGTATGATATAATTGTTCATAATTTGGACAACAAAATATTTATATGTTGATGATGAACGGCGCAAACATGAAGAAGTGAGACCGTGTTTGAAGTGCTCCTACATCCCACATTTCATGAATATTTGTCACACGGACCTCCAAAATGGAAATTTGTGGATTGATATAATTTATTTTTGTGGCGTTAAATTACACGTTTGTTGGCGGCCGTAATTTTGGATTTAATATAGCACGTAACCGTGACAATTTTAATGTCTCTTCAGGGAAATTGAGCGGGATCGTTTAGTGCGTAGGCTGTAAACGTATTTATTTTACTGCCTCTAATGTCGGATAACAAGCAAATTGATCACGTAGGATGTGGCATGCTTAATTGTGTAAATGTAGTTTTACGAGTTAAAACGCAAAGAATTATAGGTTCAATTTAAGCAATGTGTGTAACTTATGCTTAAAACGCCTTGTTTGCTTATGTGGTTGTATCGTGCATTCTGCAGAATAAAACTTATTAATTATGGAAATAAAGGAAGACGTCAAGACGATATTGAATTCGAGCAATCTTTTGCCACATTTATTTTCAAACATCTTATCTTCTATTACCATACCTAGAATCGTGGTGATTGTAATACACAAAATTTCAGTTTTGCTTCCTGTGCAACGTACAGTATTAAGTTAGACAAGTTTACAGGCATAAATTAATTTATGAGCAAAGGTATTTATTTTATATGCTGTACAAATGTACGTAAACAAACAAGTATTAATATACTATGCTTTCATGCGCTTTTGCGTGTGCTTATCAAAATAAACTTATACGTGCATGCACGTTTCTCTAAACGTAGTTCTCAAATTCATGGTAATTTACACTGAGTCCTGCATGTCAGGTGCAATTACCTGTCGTCTGTCTAAAGGAAGTGATCAAAACAAGAAAAATGAGATGGGAAGGGCTTATGGAAAGTATGGGGGACAGGAGAATTGCATACGTGGTTTGGGTGGGGGGGGGACACATGAGGGAAAAAGACCAGTTGGAAGATCTAGGCGTAGATGGGAAGTTAATATTAAATAGATCTTCAAGAGGTGGGATGGAGAGGCATGGACTGGATTGATCTGGCGTAGGATAGGGAGAGGGGTGGGGCTGATGCGAATGTGGTACTGAAAATTTGCTTTCCTTAAAATGCGGGTATTTCTTGATTAACTCAAGACCTTTAAGTTTCACAGAAGGGACTTTGCTACATGGAGTTAATTATTATTACAGTTGCTTGCTTCTTATTATTATGTACAGAAAATAATATTCAAAATCGACTGCTCTCTAAATACAGGGAATTCCAACTCCACGAATTCAATTTTATATTCTATCTTTATCCCTTCCCTTAATTACAATCTATCGAGATAAATATTTTGAAGACTTCATCAAATATTATTACAACCTGTTATAAAACATAAGATGGGGAGATAGAGAAAACCTTAATTGAAAGGATGTCAATTGTATTCAATTTGCTCGGCACAGGTTGCTGCAAACAACAATGCGACTCCCCTCTTAGTAAGAGGTGGCTATATTCATCGTCTCTGAAGTTCAGATATCTTCTGTAGGACTTTGTCGAATTTCGTGGCAGAGTCTAACACTTCCTAGTTTCACCTGAGATATCCTAGTCATATCCGAAGGAGATCTTGACCAGGATTTTAGCGACTGTTTGGCTTTGAGGGATAGTTCCTTAAACCCGGCTATGGTCACTTTCTTACACAATTACAAAACATAAAATTGCCACTGCGACATACATAGAAGCTTATGGGAACTGAGGCTACATTCCACTCTTAATTAACTTCCACAGTAGATGGAGGGTGGGTGACTAGCGTCATATTCCAGCCCCTTTACGTATGAGGAAGTGCATCGGTACCAACTGAAGAGAAAGATTTTTAGGCTCTGTAGCCTGTTTGGATGTTTTTGAAGAGAAGTGTTTCTCTGCCTTACCGGGATTCGAGCAACTTCCTCAGTCGTGAAGCTCGCTCTAATCGGTTTAAGGACTTCATTGCTGGTTCCTCTTCTGTAAAATTTTAGTTTATTATTCACTAAATATTCTACAAATTCTATATATAATCTACCGACAGCGGTGTCCAATAAATAAATAAATAAATAAATAAAAAGGATTCGTTACATGAACATAGTAATTTCCTTCAAAACGTCTTTAAACATGTATTTAAGTAACAAACCAACAAATGCACATATATAGTCTTTAATAAACTAAAATTTACATTAAAACACTTAAAACGCTCCTACATGTTTCGATCATACGATCATCCTTAGGGAGCATACTTTGTTCCTTGCTAAAGTTACAGTTTAAAACATTCAGTGATTTTAAGTGTTTTAATGTAAATTTAATTTATTAAAGACTATATATATATATATATATGCATTTGTTGGTGTGCTACTTAAATGAACTAAAAAATGCACGGTGCAACGAAGAAAGATAATTAGTACTCAACAAGCAAAACTAAGCAACAACTATAAGAACACCAGGCTAAACTTAATAAAGACAAATGTAGCAATAAATCACTGAGTGTTTTAACCCTTTACCTGCTAACGTGGAGAATATGGTGAGCTCTAAATAATGCTAGCAAAGGGCAGATGGGATTTAACTCGGAATTTAAAGGGTTAAATTGTAACTTTAGCAAGGAACAAAGTATGTTCCCTGGGATGATCATAAGATCGAAACATGTAGGAGCGTTTTAAGTGTTTCAATGTAAATTTCAGTTTATTAAAGACTATATATGTGCATTTGTTGGTTTGTTACTTAAATAAACTACAAAATGCACGGTGCAACGATAAAAATAGTCTTTAAACGTGTCAAAGAAAAATGTATTGAATAATTATTCATCTTCTCTTTGTGTCCCCTCAAATTTAGTTATTTTTGTCTCATTTAATGGTGCCGTGCATTTCGAAAAATTACATTTCGTCGGATGGAGATTTATAAGGTGATTATTTGTTGAAGACTGAGGAGAAGAGGCGATCGTGCTGCACTTCACAGCACTTCCTCGAAAGCTGACAGCAGATATGTCATTGAAGTAAGTGACTGGTAGAGCATTTTTTTAAATTTTCATTGTTACACCGTGCTTGCTGTCGATTACTCAATTATTACACCAACCACTGCACATATATAAAATTTATTAAATTTTTTATAAGTGCAGTGGTTGGTGTAATAATTGAGTAACTGGTACAGCATATTTTGCGTCACCACTTACAGGACACACAGCAGGTGGCAAATTGTCTCGGGTATTGTCCTAAAAACCATTATCCCTTCTTGCGTTCTTCGTTCCATCATAATAATTGTGTACGGATTTATGTACTAGTAACATCTGTCCCCCAGCTTGGTGATATAAATACCTCCCTTCTCGAAAACCAAGATCGTTGTTAATAAAAAATTGTGCCAATATAAATGAAAGCAGTCTTGGTGTATTTAAATCAATATTTACAACGTCGACACCAATAGTTAGGGACAATGAAATTCTTGGTGCCAGTTAGTGGGATGGTGAGACTAAAATCAAAGTCGTAAACTACTTGACTGCAGAATCCGTTAAGAAATTCTGAACTCTCTTCCCAAATACTGGAGTCTAAACGTTGTACTGATCCAGTTGATATGTGCAAAACAGTACCGTGAATAGAGCCTTCTATTTCTTTAGGTCTGCGCGCTGGAAACGAAATAAATACAATTTTTCAGCTTGTTAAAATTCTCAAACACTTTGCATGCATCCCAAGGGTCCTGAAGTTTCTTGTGTAAGTCTACGGTATAAATTGTAGACGTCATCTTATCTGTAGTTTCCTTACTGCAGAATACAAGGCGCAGTTTTGTAAGTATTTCTGATTCGAATTACTGGTAAATATCTCTCTTCAGGAAACCAAATTTTAATACGCTATTTTTTATACAGAACGTTACACTGTTGAACTGACACTCCGACGCGTTTCGGTCCTCGTCGACCCCATCTTCAGACAGTCCCGTCTTAATTGTTAAATTTTCCGACACGTGAAATGGATATAAACACTTGTCCAACCATATACTGCGGAAAGTAAGTCTTCCCACCGATGCACAATTTCACGGTTAAAATGGATCTCCCTGAGAATGGCGCTGACGAGCGCCGAGACGCATTGGAGTATTAGTTAACCCTTATACTGCTAACGTGGAGAATAAGGTGAGCTCCTAATAATGCCAGCAATTGGCAGATGGGATTGAACTTGGTGTTGAAAGTGTTAAACAGTGTAACTTGGCTTATGAAGAGTGCTGCATTCAACACTGGTTTGATGAAGACAGAATACTATGAACATAAAGCATGGTATATACAAGGTTACGATAATCAAGTTACTGGTTTATATCTCAGTATTTAACCAACTTGATGCACAAAATTTGTTTCACAATAAGTTTTATTCATGCCTCTACATGTTTCGAGCACACGTGCTCATCAAGTTGGTTAAATACTGAGATATAAACTGAGATGCACGGTCAGCAAAACGTCAAAACAGGTTACTGGTGTTCAGCGTGATTTACCCTTTAATTTCCAGAAGGGTGAGGGCAAGTTTAGGTCAGTATATTTGACATGTACCTGCATTTAAATGCGTTTTCTCGTACCAACGGTTACACTTGCGCTCGCTCTGAAGTGACCGTTAGTGTTTTTCGAAAGAATGTTACACACAAAGTGATGAGATTACCGCCAAATCTGGATTGATGAAGATTCAAACATTTCTACAGGAAAATTAACTGCTCTCGAGAAATGGAGAAACGTTGAGTGTGACAGTTTTACTTAAAGTCCAGACCGTGAGCTTGTCTTGAGAAGACAGTGAATATCGTCATGACATAAACACTCCCTGAACCGTCGTTGGCTCCACGTGATGGTATTATCTCAACTGCAGCGTGAACAATTTTCTACGTTTTTGGAGATTCTCGTGCGGTATTTATTTCGAAATGATGTATGAAATGTCTGATTGGGTAGAATAATGTCACGGCAGTTAAGATCGTCAATGTGTCAGAGTAATGTGATTTTCAAAACCATAATACTTTTTAGAAATATTGAAATATTTGAACTGTTGTCAAAAATTAAGGATTTCCACGTTTCAGTTGGGACAAGAAATACTGAGAATTTCTTAAAACTTAGTGCATTGAAACTTCCTTTATTTTAAATGTTTCTCCACGGAATTTTAGTTCTAATGAACTTTAATTCCTGTCAAAATTATGTATGAAACTAAGAAGCTGATAGTCGCTCTGCAGGCGGCTAAAAGATTTTTCCCCTATTATACTGACTCTTACAATTCTTCTCAGCAGTTACAAAATACGACCAATAGAATGTGACCTAAGCCGGTATACTCGTACTTCATTTCACAGATTCGTATCTAATTTAAAAGTTGACTTTTGTATTAATCTCCCACGTGCACCCAGATAATTCAAGTGAAATCTTCACTTCTTATTCTTCTACTAAAATCTTTATGTTTCCCATCTCATAAACCTTTTCCCTCGCTTACCTCCTACTAAAGGATTTATCCAAACCTGATTCTCTCCTTGACATTTTAACGTGGCATTTTTACCAAGTTATGGCTAGGTTCTCGCGAATATCCCACTTATTCCTGCTCTCTATTAAAGCCTATTCAACATACTCGCAGCTACCCTTCAAACATGGCCGTCAGCTCCAACCGCAACTTGAGGGCGCACCATGTTGTGGTGACAGGGGCACACTTAACATGCCCCTCTTTCATAACATAGGAGAAAGTAATCGCTCTAGAGTAAGGGCAGGCAACATATGATGGGGCTGCTATGTTACACGTGCATACTGTCTGCGGTAACACGTGAAGTATGTATTTACGAGTCCTGCACAGGTGGCTTTTTCGTTGTTTGTTGATAAACGTATTACATTCTTTTTAATTTTCCACAGTTTGCAACATGTGAGATAAACTGGAAATGAATGAGAAAGAAATAGCAGTGACCTACTGGGGGCGCTACAGAAGGTTGTTAACTACGTAATATTCTATATGGCATTATATTCTAAAAGACTGGAAATTTTATCGGCATATTTTTGACAAATTACGAAATAATAAAATTCAGCATGCATAGTAACGTACGTGTAGGCTACATAAACAGGCAAGTAGATAAGGAAGTAGATATGCACGAAAGTAAATGTGTAACTGAAGGCGCGTAGTAGAAAACAGTAGAGGAACGGGACATTTCATTACCTCCTCAAAACCGGTCTCGGTATTTTGTAAGGACTTGTAATTCTTCACAATCTGCATGTCTCGATGCACCCTAAGGTTGTGAATACATTCAATAGTAATATGAATTTAAAAACCTTTCTTCCTGGAGAGTAGTTTGAAATTAAACTCCAAAGAATTAAAAAGGTTATTTCAAATACTGGGACAACTTAATTAAGAGGCGCTACAGATTGCCATTCATAAAGATTCTGAGAATTTTTATCAACTAATTAATTAATTAAACACAACGCCATAGAGGAAAATGTGATGGATACGAAACATTATTCTTAACCTAGGTGCTAGATGGGTAGAATAAATCTGCCTCATATCGTAGCTCTTTATCCCCTCTGTCTATTGAGTAAAAGGCTAGGTGGCAAAAAGCCACTCTGTACGCTCTGGAGACGAGACGAATGTTTGCCACATCTGGCAATCGAACTTGGACATCCGCGAGTCACCGAAATTATACTGACAGTATTATGTCCGTCTGGTAATATTTAATTGCCTTGTATAAGTCAAAGAATCCCAGCCGCGCTGACTGTAATTGTATTGTGCCTAGACAAATAAACTTCCACGATAAATGGTTCTCTTTCATGATGGCATGGCGCGTCCTTAGGCTGCCCCCAATACCAAGGTTAGCTTCGAATATATTGATTAAGCAGTCGCAGACAGCTGAAAAGGGGAAGTCCTCCATCTTGGGGTTGGGCAAGGTCCTCATCCTCACGAAACGGAAACATGTGCCCCATGGCTGGAATGATCCTTTGGTACAACCAAAGCAATGAAAAAGGGCATGAGATTTTGTACATGGCACGTATGGAGCCTGTATAGGGTAGGGTCACTTTCAAAATTAGCCAGGGAATTAGTGAGATATAAAGTAGAATTAGTAATATTTGGACCAAGGAGGGACGAGGTAACGTGAGAATGGAGGAGATTGCATAACG
>Ga0123354_10011369_pt1 | contig 13746 bp, 13 predicted proteins | sample TergutLab28metaG_2_FD_97872 | JGI IMG/M metagenome (GOLD analysis project Ga0123354, IMG submission 97872) | Labiotermes labralis P4 segment gut microbial communities from Petit-Saut dam, French Guiana - Lab288 P4 | ecosystem: Host-associated > Arthropoda: Insects > Digestive system > Gut ... | reverse complement strand
TCCTTCCTTCCTTCCTTCCTTCCTTCCTTCCTTCCTTCCTTCCTTCCTTCCTTCCTTCCTTCCTTCCTTCCTTCCTTCCTTCACCCTCTACAATCCCTACTGGCTAGCATCACGTTCTGTCAGAACCAATCACCGCCCACACCATTCCATATACAGCTGCATACCTTAGCTTTGCCATCATTCTTATAAACGTCTTGAAGACCACCAAGATGACCTTCGGGAGGGGCGGACGGTGTTTCCCCCAAGCCGCGACCAGAAAAGCTGTTCGCAGAGCCAATCCAATGGGTCGAAATATCGCGTTATCTGGGTGGTGATCCTAGATACACGGCTGACTTGGTCTTCTCATACCGATAAAGTTAGAAAGAAAGCTGCCCAAAGGGGGAGGGGGGTAGTTTTGGTTCCTCTCCCGAAAATAGGTAGGCTATTCATCAAGAATGGAATCCTGCTGTACAAGCAGCTCATCAGTCCTGTGATTACTAGGCGTGCCCCATACGGAGCTTCGCTGAAAGCACCCACGTCGGAAGGGTACAGGTGTTACTATCCCAGAGTCTGCGCCTTGCTACCGGTGCACCATGGTTTAAGGGTAGCAGGCAGATTCGCGAGGATCTGGGAGTTCCATTGTTCGCCGACCACAACTGCGAGTTTTGGCTCAAGGTCAGCCGATGTGGGGAACCCCTTAGCTCGGCAACTCGGCAGATACCTAGGGTTGGCCCCGGTCTTTAGACGAGCAAGCCAAGCGCGGCCGGAGTAATCAGGCCAATCGTGACCACCGCAAATGGATTAACGAATCTTGCTCGGTACTGTCAAGCTAGACACCTTTCAGATACCCTGACTGAGGTTTTTCCGTGAATTGCCCTAGTTGTAAGGTGAATGCCAGGGTACATAATGCAAAGACGGCGCACGGCCCCCACTCCCCCCACCCCCCAGGGACGGGGGCTTCACAAATATGTCTATCAACAGTCGCATGTTTTCGGCTTGCGACTGCTCCAATCTGGGCTCAAAACCCAGACAGCCATCCAACCAAAGTGTACCCCCCAAAATCAGTAATGTCACGTGCTGCTTGAGCACCATTCTTTGGTATGCCCTAGTCTAGGTCTTCAATCTAGACTCATAATCGTTAGTGTAAACATAACACCCAGCTAAATTTTAAGGTGTCCATTTTTTAGACCGGCGATGCGATCAGAAGCAGGTATGGCTAAACAGACCGAAGGACGTCGACTTGGGCTTCGCTGTTTGGCTTGCTTGGCTTATCTCCCAGCATTCTTCTTGGACTGCTTGACCCTTGAAGGTGGGAAGAATAGGTTGTCCCGAAACATCGGTAACAAATTACCAATTTAAGATGCGTAACATCCCAGAAGAGCGCATTTCTTTGTACGTAAATTTTAGTAAACGGCATAGCTGAAAATAACGTATTTTTCTTTTCGCAGAAAAGGTCAAACGAGCACCAATGAAGACACAGGCTACTCAGACGGAAGTGTGCTTAGGGCGCAAGCCGTTAGCGCCAAACTACCTGTCACTGAGCCCTCGAACCATCCATCGAGTCCGAATGGTGTCTCAAGGGGCGCAGACCAATGGAAATAACACCACGCGTCGTCTAATGAAGAGCTACTCAGAAGCTGGTGAAAGGTTTGGAGTCGTATCTTCCGGCGGCGTTGGCGCCGGCTACCCATATCACTACCCAATGGACGCATATGACGACAGGAGACGAGGATCAGAACACGAGCCCCTACATCGGACACAGTCCGAGGAACCACCACGATCACCGTTCCTCGTGACCACACCTCCCGAAAGTCTAACTAACATATCCCAAACTCAGGCCTCCAAAACCAATGGACCTTCCGAGGTAACCGAAACGTTACAGACTCCATCGCAACAGACGGAGTCAGCAAAGAAGAAGTCGTCTAAAGCATATAAAGAAATTTTTATCGACTTCGAGCCACAGGGGATTGAACGGCGGGGTAAAAAGCGGGTGCTCCAAAAAACAATGTCAGAAGGTAAGCTGTAGATAGGACGGCTTGCAGATCTTCAGACATTCCCTATATGATTGTGTCATTGTGATTTATTTATTTATTTATTCTTAAGTTATTCAATGGCCTGTTTCATCTGAAAATGTTCGGCCATTATAGCATTGAATGATATTAAATATAATCCTGTATTGAAAGGTGTTAATGATTTTGAAGGAGCATACATTTATATTTTAAGATACAATCACAAAATTCGCCGTAAGAGAATGAGTAAATTTCAAAATACATCAGTTACGGTAATCGAGGAGCCTTATTTACAACTGGGTGCCTCCATGCCACAGACCTCTCAACGGCGACATAGATAGGATTCCGACATTTCTGGTCGTTGTTTATTCGAAAGTACTGTTCCGGTAATCAGCTGGAGATATCAAGTGAAATAATTAAAAAGTCTTCCAGGATAGTCAGTAACACGAGATGTCTAGCCTCCATCCTTTAACCCCCTTGTTCATTTACTGACAAAATATTTCTGCTGCAGAATACCTTACAGATTACATATTATATATATATATATATATATATATATATATATATATATATATACACTCACACTGAGTGTCCCAAAAGAATATGCAAAGAAGAAAGCCAAATACCTGTACGGGTGATTGAAATCTGTACATAAGTTTCAGTTTCCAACCGCAAAATATTACGAGAATTCTTTATTTCATCTCTGCAGGAAAAAAGAAATCCCAGTCTGTTAGTATAAAGTGCCTTCTTTCCACAAGCTGCTGCATCCTCTCGCTTTACCTGCAGTATTAAAATGTTGTTAAATGAAACTTCCGCTAAAAGTTGGATTGGGCAAAGGAGGACCTATGAATTGGCCGGCCCATTCACCCAAACTAACATTTACGGATTTTTTTATGGTGTCTTATGTTTCGATTGATAACAGCGAAAGATGGAAGACATTTAGGAATTTATTAATAAGTCAGTAATGTCTAAATTGTATTAGAATGGATTAGAGAAGACTGAAAATTATGCATTTAATATTTGTATTCTTATTAAAATTTGTTCATTATTCCAATTACCAGTAAAATTATTGGACTTTATTTGGTTTATTTATTTTGGGACACTCTGTTTATATCCTTTCCTTCTGATTTTCTGTCTGTCTCTGATCTAGTTACTAGGCTATCGTGTTCGAGTTACAATATAAAATAGATTAATACCTGCGGCTGATGGTTCCTTGAAAATTTAATTCATAAAGCCTTTACCTTTCGGCTTTAGAGCGGTAAATAACACAAAACTGGTCAAGAAAATATAAGTTCGGAAGATTACCAAAGAGTAGCTTAAAGTATTATTTAAGATGGTTCGATTTAAAAAAAAAGAGAAGGCAAACAAATTATTGGAAGTTAATTGGAATAAATATTGAAGTAAGCTTATTCTTTAATTACTGTTCTGAAAGCGTTTGTTTTACTATTTCGTCACAATGGAAGTTATTTAAATATATTCGTGGAATTAAAATATTTACATACATAAGTTAATTATGATTAAATACAATAGGAAGAAAGTATTGTAAAAAAAAAGTAATAAGGAATATTTACAAATTCGTGGTAAAGTAAAATTAAATCACTTAAAATTCTTGGAATTAAAATCTTTCCAAGACAGATTTACTGTTCCATTATTCTTTGCAGGAATTTAATTTGTGTGGCTTTCAGTGTGGAATGAATCCGTTCATCGTGAGAGGGGACATACCTTAGACCTTAGCCTTTGAATTACAGAAACCCCAGGACCCCCTCGAGAATTATAAACCCTTCTGAACTTCATTCCTTGGTACCCTTCTTCCTTATTTCCCTACTCTTATTATTTTCCTTTTGTCTGTTTTTGGGTGCTTTCGCACAGTCGCGAAAAGTGCCTGTTACCTCCTGCACTTCCGTTCATGCATCCATCTGTCCCTCCTTTCTTGTGTATCAGCGCGGCCCCACTGGACGGATTCCAATAAAATTTGACACTGGGGGGGGGGGGGGGCTTCTATTAAAATCTGCCGAGAAAATCCATATTTGGTTGAAATCTGGCAAAACGTCGGGCACATTACATGAAGATCTAAGTACGTTCTACTGTTGCTGGCGACATTAAATCTCCACAAAAGCGTTTTCTTCGAGTAGAATGGAATCAGGCGGTTAGGATAGCCGAGATGGTATAAACGTTACGCGAACCCGCCGTAAAATTACGTTCTACGTAAAGTAAAATGTAAAGTAAAATTTCGCCCTGTAACCTGCCATGAAGGCCCAGAAGGAAGTATAGAGGTATAGCTCTACACTTCCTTCAACCTCGGAGTAGACGGGGGTGGGTGTTCAACGCAAAGCCCCGATCGCTTTACGCACATAAAAGAGACCTACCCATTGTACACGAGGCTGGGTTGGCCCCAGGGCCTGTCTGGACGGGTACAGAAAATCTCGCCCGCACCGGGATTCGGTCCCTGGAATGTCCATTGCCTATCCTGTCAACATTTATCGAAGTTTTATTTATTTCTTCCCTTTCTTTTGTTATTTTGCCATTCGATTATTAAAATGGCTAATTTTTTTCCACTCATACGCGCACTTGTTTCTAGTCTAGGTGCCCAGACAAATGACCAGTATGTCTGACATCGTGTTTCTACCGCAGGCGAGATCCTTCTGGACGGTCATCGCGGAATCTCGTATAACAGCTCGATGGATATGGACCTGTTGCCAGATAAGGACCCTGAGGGGCCAGAAGGTGAGACGGACGTACAGGCGGACAGCGACTACGGGTCGTACTACCCTCACCACGAGGGCTACATGGAGCCCCTCGAAAAGCGGTCGGCCTCGCTCTTCTCGTCCACACCAGCTGACCTAGAAACAGGTGGAACCAGTCCTCCACTGGCGGAGGACCAGCAGGTAAGTATACACAAGTTTGTGTCTTAAAATTCGGACCTCCACTCATGAAATGTTTGCATGTACTTAACCAAAAAAAAAAATCCCGACTACGTAAAGAGATTTTTCTGTTCTCCAAAACGTCTTTGAGGCCCACCCTACCTCCTATTCTGTGGGTGCGTGGCCTAAGCTTGAAGCTGACTGCTCACTTCCACCTAATACCAATGTTAAGAATGAGTGGAGACATACCTGCACACCCCCTCCTCATATGTCTTCATGGTGTGTGTGTAGAGAATAGTTTTATCTTTTAGCCCAGTACTCTGTCCAACACTGACAAATTATATTCAGGTACACAAATTCGCGTTATTTAAAAACAATTTCAATCCAGTCACAGAAGACACACAGATGCCTCTATTAACAGTCTATAAATTACGGAGTGTTCCATTCAAAGTGTTCCTGAACATGGTAGCTGTTATAGGATACGCCGTTGGATGCAGGGTTTCTGTGCGATGAAGCTATCTAGGTTGGGAAATGGACGCTCTGTATCACGATATGTCCACCGCTCACAGAGAGACTGCGGGTTCATCAAATGGACTTTTAAATATTATTCCATTATTCAAGAAACATACTGAGGCATGTACCATACATGTATTTCTATTAACCTAGAAGACCCCCTCCGTTCAGGCCTTATGAAGAACGTGAAGGAACAGTTTTTCCTTTTACGAAACCTAATCCAAAATTAGCTGTCGTAGAGAATCTGCCAGTGACGTATACCTCTTGGCATTTAGTTCTTCTGAGACGTGATGCCATTTCGAATGGTAAAGTTACCGCCAGTAGACTGTATAAACTCTTTAAAAAGAGGCAGCAAGCTACCCAGAGATGTGGTTAATTACTGTCCAAGTAACACGGCGTCATGACCCAGAAGAACTGAATCATTATCAACACCGCTGTGATAACTTCAAATGTCGCATATATGCATACATTTTAAATGAAGATTCGCTCAACAACCAATCCAAAACCCATACAGAACTACATATTCATTTGTCGCTCTTCGTGAAACTTAGTTATTCTGACATGGAAAAATCTTTCGCTATAGCCAGATTTTTTACACATAACGGCACATTAACCTGCCAGCCGCTACCCTGTGATACTATTAGTATCTGCGTATCTGATTTCAAGGTTTGGACGTAAATTCGCATTTATATACCTGGATAAAAATTCACAACCGACTGTATACGGATGTGTGTACAGGTAGAGATAGTTATGTTGATCGAATCCCGGTGGGGTGAGGTTTTCCATGCCGTCCAGACTGGTCCCAATGCCCACCCAGCCTTCTGTCAAAGGGGGGTGGGAAACCGAATCTTTACCGGAGGTAAAACGGCCGGTGCCTGGCGCTGACCACCTACCACATTCTAGCGCCGTGGTTGCGAATTGGTGGAGTTATACCTTGCCTCCCCTCCGTGCCTGCATAGGCATGCTATGTGGTGACCTTTACCCTTACAGTTAGTCACACAAGAGTTTCAAAATGACGGTGCCTGAGCGACTCGTGCCGAGACAGAAGACAATTCCAAGTTTGCGGTGTTGTAAGCATCTGCTTGAGCTTTTCTGTCTTACATTATCTTACAACATGGCAGCGCTGTGCAAATGTGTGCTGTTCTCCTATTCTGCCTCGAAATAACACCTTAAAAACAAGCCTTTTGCTTTTATGTGCATAATGGCATTTGTGTTCCTTGTCGTCAGTTTCTAAAAACTCATTAAAACGTAAAAAGTAAATATTGCTAATTGTGGAAGTAGCGAGATGATTCGGACAGTTGGAATGTCAAAAGCTGTCTTTAATTTTACTGGTTTACATTTAATCCGTTGCTACCGAGCAAACATGTCACCCGCCGTTTTTTGTATTTTGTGGGTCGTTAAGTCAGTTATTCATAAATCCGATCAAAGTGTCGAGTTGTTAATTAGCTAGTTATTTAATCATCTAATTTCACAATATCGCAGGTAAAGGTGTTTCGCTTGTGATGTATTAAATAGCATTAATTCCAGTCGTAAGCCTTCGATAATCCATCTTGAGCTGTCATCTGGATGAAGATATATTCTGCCCAATTCCTGGATGTATACGTTGCAGTCCACGCCAATGTTATACCCCTTTCTAGTCCGACTATTGCTGTAAAATCAGGAAATCCAAAACAGCTAATTTTACCCTTCGTATTAGTGGTGGTAATATGGTCGAAGAAGTAATTTTCAACTGTAAGACATAGGTAGCAGACTTATGAATGGCCACGACAAGGAGAACAATATGGTTTCCGTTTTGAGACCTACATCTTGCTACCAACCTGGATCTGAAGACCAACTTGTGGTCACGGTATAACAACCGCGGGTGGAACTCTGGTACATGGAGATCTGAACCCGCCAACTTGTTGTCAGGACGATGAGTTCCACGAGAACCTCATCTATCGTGGCCTGTTCCGCAAGCGGAGCGTGTCGCTAGAAGACACGGTGGTGTCGTCCACAGCCAGCGACCCAGACATGGCTGCATTCCAGCATCATAGGGTTGCTGCGGTCGGTACCAGCACTGGGCCTGACGATGAGGAGGAGGATGTAGATGAGATTTCTGAGGCAAGGTCAGCCCCACCAGTGGTGCAACACGACGGAGAGGACGTCAGCGAAGAAGACGCAGACACCATGGAACAGGAAGCGATACAAGAGGTATTACTGTTGTTGGCGTCATCATAAGTCGAGGGGTTGAGTCCAGTCCCTAGATTACTAACGGCATTGTATCAATTGCACAGTATAATTAGACTGCTAACCTATACAGATTCAATACACGAGAGAATTTTTGTTTTGATTAATTTAAATTGCTTTAATTTCTTATGTATTTCAATAAAATCTCCGCCTCTTTGTAAGTAACGCACACTTATAACAAGAATGTATAATGTAATACTATCCAGAACGTACGAAGGATATACAATAAGTAAGTTTCCATAGGCAATAAAATTCAATGAGAAGTCTTAAAACGAATATAACCCAATTACTCCACTGAAGAATAATTATTTTTCAACGTCGTCTCCGAAAACGCTGATACCATGAATTTTAACTCTCGGTTGCTGTAGAATTCGGACTCGTATGTTCACGCCATTTCACAGCCCGTGTGTACTTCCGACGTACAACTCCAATGCAGCCCATTATCTCTAAATGTAATGTGTCGATTTCCCAAAATCAATTCCTTCATTCGTGCTGCGTTCACAACCGTCTGTTTGATATGCTGGGCCGAACCGATGCGATCATCATCACGTATGTACTTTCGAAGATTTTCGAATTCTTTACGCCATTTTCTGACATGCTACATTCCCGTTACGCCGTCGCCGTACATCTATATCAAATGGTGGTAAGATTTGAAGGAGAAACATTTTCTACCCATCAAAACCCAACGAAACTCTTCGCGGCACCAAGTTTTCAAAGTCGTTGCCATTGCGTAACAAGTTCTCCCTCAGCTGCACCTGACTCTTGCGCCATCTGTAACATTTTATGGCTAATGCGAGTGCTGCCTGCTAACCTAAAAACAGAACGTTTGCTTAACACAAATGTTTTAGGCTACGGAACCTTACTTATTGAACAAGCCTCGTCTGTGTTTCATTCCTGTTTTAAAGAGTTTGGACATTTGCGTTCCTTGAATTTTTCTGCGTACTTGGTTTTCAATATCTGTCAAATGTTGTTCGTCATGTGTGATTATTGTTGTCATTGCTGTTGTTGTTGTTGCTGTCGATGTCGTTATTGTTGTATTGTTATCATAAACACCACTACAGCTACTAATATTATGAAGGAACAGCGTGGTCTCATAATATTATACTGGAAAATTATCTGGAGAGTTTTGAAATTGATTACCGTTTAGATCTGTGTGCAGATTTTCTTCTCACAGATTGAAACTCTCGCCTTCTATCCAACATACAAGTTTGGGACTGATAAGTATCAGCACCTCTCCCATGGCTCAGAGCCCACATTTGGCTGTACATCCTTCCTGCTGATCAATATTCATATGATCACCTACCCACTGGAATGTAACAGAATCTGCAATATGGGTGTTTTTACATCAGCAGTGTTTTCTAAATACTTTCCTACATGGTCAGCAGCAAGGGAGATAAGATAGGCCATACCTGGAAGCCTAGACAAAATACTCTTTTGTCATCACAGTTCATTAATTTCACTTGAATGAATAACATGAACAAATTGTTAAAACCCCACACACACATACATCAGTCCTCAGATGCTGTTTGGACCCTATAATCAAGAACACAGACTGTTGTTATATTTCTGAAGATAATGGAACCATAATATACAGCTTAACAAAGATGTGTATATAGAAATCACAGCGAACATGACTGTCACTAGCCTACAGGCTGCAAATCCTCAAACTGCCCTTGAAGTGACAGAGTTTCAACGAATAATAGTGTTTTATGAATAAATACTTTTGCACAGGAAAGATTTGATTTATGTGAACAACAACACAGATGGATTAAAGAGTATACCCTGAAATTACGTAATAAGTAGGCCTACCCCTGTACCACTAGGCAACATCTTACACTTCTGAGACCAAAGGTGAAGGAGGTGGAAAAATTATTTGATGAAAATATAGCATTTGTCTGAACTATTAGGGGACGCAAATTTTACACTGCTCGAAACTTTAAATCCAATCTCATAAATTGTTAAATTAGTACAGATAATTGCAATCTATAAATGCATATTATTGTTTTTAGAAACAAGGCCAAATACACATTCTTCTTGTACATCTTCTCCTTCTTCATCTTCTTGTACTTTTTCCTGTTTTATGCATGTCCTCACTATATGTGCTCTGTAGATGTCACAACATCCATTCCACATACTTTTCAATGTAAGAAATATTTACTGTAAAAAAGGTCAGTGCAGTGTGATATCTGTATGTGATTATGCTAGGAGCAGTCTGTGATAACAGGAAAGCAATAGCAATATTTAAGGTTATTTTTCGGACTTCATCCAACATTTTCCTTTTTCATATTGAAATCACACCACTTCAAGAATTTATTCTATCTGCATCTTCTAACAATTATGATATGAAGAAATTCATGCTGTTAGCCCCCAGTGTAATGAAGTATATTCTCATATCCACTAGAGGAAGGGGAGGGGGGTGCAGGTAACAGCCCTTTCACATGTTTGAACCACAAGATGTAAATAAAAACAGTCTGCTAAGCGCTGAAGTATTTGTATATAAATGGGTTGGAAAATATAGTCCAAAAATGTATCCTTATACTTTGTATTACACCATTTTCAGCCAAATTCAAACTCTTTATCAAGGGAAAGATGTACACAATATCACACATAAATTTGTTAAGATTTTTTAATAGATCATTCCATTCTTATTTGCTTTGCCCCAGCAAACCACACTTGTAAAATAGCAGAAATTTGTACCTGCATAAGTGATACATATATTTTCCAAATTCCTCATTTGTTATTTTGCGTACATATTTGGTATCAGCATTCATTTACCGCAGATAAAATATATTATTGCAAAACTGATCACATAACTAACATCACATTGCACTGATTGTGAAAATATTCTGTTCAATGTGTGTAATAGCTCAGAATGTTACAGTAGAAGTTGTACACCACAATGAGTTCTTCACTGCATGTCATGTTCCAGTTTTGTCTATGATTGGCCATTTTTTAATTTTTGATAAACAATAACTTGAGTGTAATATGCAGTATGGATTGTTATTTAAAAATATATAACAAATACACTTTTGACAACATTTTTTGTACACCCAGCATATTAAATTTCATCACAATCTGTCAAGTAGTTTCAGAGATAAATCAAGCTTTAAATGTATGCAAATGACACATGGAAGTGTTTTCTTACAACACCAGTTACAACATAAAACCATTGACGTCGCATTAAGCAGTGCTGCGCATATTGTGTCATGTTCACAGAAGACTAAGGACCATGTGTGTCCTCAGGCACAGGAGAAAACAGACAAGGATGCAGATCTGCTGCCACCTACAACACCACTGACACAGCCATCCTCTCTGTTTGCCTCAAGTGATTCTCTAGCGAATGACTTGCGTGATCATAGTGATGGAATCTGGAATGAATCACAGGCCACGGTGAGCTGAAAGTTTGTTGAAGAACTTATGACACACCCAACTATTCCAAACCGTGCTTCTGGATAATGCGTCTTATTCATCCTGTATTAAATCAGATAAAGAACAAAATAAATATGCATTACACGTTATTGATGGATGCAATACAGAACCTATGGACCAAGCAGTGAGTTTATTTCAGTTGCCACAACTTTTTAATTAAAATATAAAAACACTACATGTTTCAGCTTCCTATTGAAGCAATCGCCAGGCCAAACATATGGTCTTACATTTGGTCTCATCATAGGTTTGATAGAAAACTGAAATGTTTAGCTCACTCATCTTTTGAGAGACACAAGAAATTCTCTGTCATTTGTTTTCTGAATTTTGTACAAAAGGATGACCCAAACGAAAATAAAGAAACAGAGTTTTCAATATAACCGCTGAAATACCATAAATATTTGTATAATTCAAACAGCTTGAAGGTAGCCTGCATTCATATTGTGGCCAGGTTGCAAAGCGGTCTGAGACAGTGTTTTTCAGCCACTGTGATTTGCCTTGGTTAGAAGGCAGACAGTGTTGAGGAGGCCCGTCCTTTCTGGATCTTTGGATATAAGAAAGGATAATTGATCTCACAAAACCTAGCTGTAACAACTAACTTAACGGAGCAGACTTTTAAAGTGTCACTTATATATTCACCCATACAATTAATAATGTGCAACAAGAATTATCTCATGACAATGCAAGGCCATTATCATGAAACATTTAATAAAACTTATCAGTTAGTAGGCAGTTTTCCAATAGCAGTCAACCAATAGCACAGCTTCTGACTCATCTTCTCATGATCATGATGGGGCAAGAATTTGTCATGCCTGTGCAAAATTTTCATCTGGTATAGTTCACCAGCAATATTTTTTATAATTTCAAATAAGCGTAAAATTGACATTTAGATTAGCAAACATAATGAAATTTAAGTCTTGCAATATTACAGAATAAGAGTCCATGTCAGTGTTCATGTAATAGAATCACTGGCTTTGAAAGTCATTTAATTTTGTGCAAAAAAGTAGTACACCAGCCACAATTGTAATAATTGCAGTAATTACAGTTTTATTAATTGTTTTACTACTAATATGAAGGATTTATTACACCAAACTCAATGTCAGGTTGTAAGAAGAATACTTGCCAGCTCCATGGCATACAGTTCTTCTTGGAAAGCTAACAGTTTGTTAGCTACTCAATAAATAACTCTCTTTTGATGAAATCCAAAGGCTCAGTACCTACTGTGTTTATAAGCTCACATTTTATTAGTCCTGATCCTGATCAATTCAGTTCAAGCCCTCCCACCCTTTCTTATTATTATTCATTTCAATATTATGCCCACATCTACACCTAGGCCATCCAAGTTGTTTCTTTCTTTTAAGTTTTCCCACCAAAACCATGTATGCATTTCTCTTGCCTTAACATCATCAGCATAGTCCAAAAGCTGCTGTATACCACTTAATTAAGCATATTCCCAAAATTTCGGAAGGCAACAATTAATTTCATCATGTCTGCCTCCCTGTCTGTTTGTCTGCGTGGAACAATGCGGTTCCACTGGACAGATTTTCATGAAATTTTGTATTTGAGGATTTTTCAAAAATCTGTCTCGAAAGTTAAGCTTTCATTAAGATCTGTCAAGAATAATGGGTACTTTACATGAAGACCTCTGTACTTTTATGATATCTCATTGAAATATTCTTAGAATGAGAATGTTTTCACACAAAGTTATAGAGAGAATTACAACATACATTTTACATGCAATCATATTTTTCCAAAAAATCGTGCCATGTATGAGATAATGTGGAAAAATATGGCCAAACCAAACAGGCCACAGATGACAATATAATAAATTTCAGATTCTCATAGTGATTCATATCCTATCAATATTACTGTCATGTGGGATGGGACACTGTATAGTTTGGTAGGTAGGCAACAATATTTCAAAGGAATCTGATACCTCCATCTTCAGACTAGAAGACCAAATTACACAGCACCACATCCAAGAAGAATATAGCTATTCATACATAAAGAAGGAAACTGAAAAAGTATTATCGAATAACCCAGAAGTATAAACAAAATTAGTGACTGTTGCAACCAAGATATAAATAATAATGAAAGCTAATGATAATGATGATAATGATAATGACAACAACAACAACAATAGCAATAATAATGATGATCTATTAATGATTGCAATCATATAAATAAAGGAAATGTAAATTAAATGGTATATAATACAAGTGCAAATTAAGACAACATGTAATATATAAATGAAGGACTAACTTGTAAAGACACTGTAGGATAACAAAGTTTGCTCATTGTGTTTTATTATTACTTGGCAGCCTATGGATTGTTTACAAGCACAGGTATTACCATAATAATAGATATTTTACTTTAAAATTGCAGGATTCTAACCATTTTGATATCATCCCAAATACACTGACCATGCACACAGGTAACTTTCATACAATGAAGGTAACTGCCTCAAACTGTAACAGCGTTAATGATATTTTTACTAATTTCCTAGTCTTCTACATGTACCACCCATCTTGGCCTTGATTTAAACACTAAATATACTAGGTGAGGAGAAAAAATTGTGAATTTTTTCCAACATCCAGTCTTCTCTCTCTCTCCGCCCTATATATACATATATATATATATATTTTTTTTTTTTAATCTTGTTTTTCTTCATATTATTTTATTATGAAAAAAAAAACAACAAAATAAAAAATATTGCAGTTATTTTTTTTTTA
>Ga0123354_10011367_pt1 | contig 13748 bp, 7 predicted proteins | sample TergutLab28metaG_2_FD_97872 | JGI IMG/M metagenome (GOLD analysis project Ga0123354, IMG submission 97872) | Labiotermes labralis P4 segment gut microbial communities from Petit-Saut dam, French Guiana - Lab288 P4 | ecosystem: Host-associated > Arthropoda: Insects > Digestive system > Gut ... | reverse complement strand
CCAAGAATTATTGGCGTACGGACACCTGCTACTGAAAGCTGTGCAAAAACGCCCCAAGAATTATTGGCGTACGGACACCTGCTACTGAAAGCTGTGCAAAAACGCCCCAAGAATTATTGGCGTACGGACACCTGCTACTGAAAGCTGTGCAAAAATCCTCCAAGAATTACAGGTACCAAAAATTATGCGCAATCTTACAACATTTATCAGTGTACTGACACCTTTTACCGAAGTTTGTACAAAAACGCTCCAAGAATTATAGGTGTACGTTCACGTAGTAACATGAAGTGTGCGAACGTGTTCCAAGAATTATTGGCTAAGCCAACACAGAGTAATCACTAAGCATTAAATGATCTATATTACATATGTTACGCGATTTTTCTCCGATGAACATAACCCAAAGTCACTTTTAGGCACATTCGTAAAACTGTGAAAAGCGACTATTAGCTTCATCATGTCTGTCTGTCCCACATACCGCCTGGAACTCGACTCCCACTGGATGGATTTACTTTATATTTGATATTTTAGGATTCTTCAGCTCCGTTGAGGAAAATCATGTTTCATTAAAATCTGCCAAAAAAAACCAATGTACATTTATAATAATATCTCACTAAATTCGTCCTAAAATATGCAATGTTTCAGACAAAAGTTGTAGAGAAAATCCAAATGCATAATACGTTCAGTAAACTTTTTTCCGAAAATTTCATAATTTAGGAGGTTATGTGGAAAAATATGGTAGAGCTAGCCAGGCCACAGATGACAAAACAAGGCGGCGCATGCGCTTTTTATGCTGAGTAACTAAGACTACAGACACAAACCCGGAATGTGTAATACTACTTTTCCACGACAAAAATTGTTACACGAACGGGTCTCAATGTTACGTTATAGCTACATATATAGCCTGACTTGTTATAAACTTACAGGTATACTAAGTTTACGGTCTTGAAGAATTGGACTCCGTGTATTTTGGTAGAAGTCAAACTCTTTACCGAAGGACATAGTGTCACATCTCAGAGCACCATAAGCTTGGTATTCACTTCCATCAGAAACTCGCATCACCAACTGCTGTATCTGCCTTCTAACTTCATTCCTAGATAGTGAAGTAGATACACTCTGAGACTTCTGTGTCTCCTCATTTAAAATTTTAACCATGTGACAGCTTTCGTAAAACTTCGTACGAATTTTATACAATCACAGGGCACATCAGAGCCGTAGTTTTCCTACAATAATTAGTAACAACATGGCGCTTGCGCGAAATTGTAATTCGGGAACGACACTAGCGCCACTTACGTCTTGTTCGTAACAGATGTACGATAACAGACCATGATAAATAAGATACTCTTGTTAAGTAAATATTTTATACGCTGTAAAATAAAGATATTGCTGCCATGTCAATATTTTCTACGTCTAATAGTCTATTGGAGCTATATATGTTAAATATGGTAATGAGCTATGTCATATGTGAACATCCGTACACGATGTGTGTAAACTACTAGTGTCTGTAAGTCAAAAAATAGGGACGAAGAAAATATTTCTAGGGTTACCGTATATTCTCGAATCTAATCCGCACTAGTTTTTGCCGATTTCTTAAACGAAAAAAAAAAGCTCGTTCGCCGTTCTAATCCGCCCCTTTCCTTCAACCGCCTTCAGAAGTCGCGCGGTCGGTGTCGGCTGCATGGAAAGCCATCCCGGACAGCATTATCGTCAGATCTTTCAAGAAGTGTTGCATAAACAATGCTTTGGACGGATCCGAATATGACATTCTATGGGAGGACGATGGTGAAGGTAAAGATGATAGTGACTGGGTGACGGATAACGATTCAGTTATGAGTGATGACGGCGAGTCTGATGAGTAATAAATTATAAATATTATATAATATATTATATAATATTATAAATAAAATAATAAATTATTGTATTGTATTGTTCTTACGGCACGTACAGCGGCTCTATCATTTTTCCAAAATCAAGCTCACGAACACGAATCTAATCCGCACGCGATTCTAATACACATCTGATTTTTTAGCCCTCTGAAACTGTAAAACGGGTGCGGATTAGATTCGAGAATATACGGTATATCCGACAAATGCAACGTGTACAGAACTGCATTTCAGCAGTAAGTTCTACACAGATGTAACAAAAGACAGAAATAATATTATTAACAGATATTTAAAAGAGATATCTATGCAATATGAAAGTGCTCTCTGAGTTCTGGTCAGAAATCCTTGGTACAGGGATATTGTCTTTCACAGAGATTAAAATACCCACACATAGCGTACAAACACCCTTGAAGCAAGGAACAAACAGTTCCTATACTATGATGCCTACTTTCCAATATTCTACGCCACGACCTTTGCAAGGATGCTAACGGCCAGTTTTCCAAGAATATCTGAGTCACCCATATACGAATCAGTGAGCACCTGCAGGAATCTACGTCGCAAGTATGACACTGAAAACATGACGTCATACGCACATACTGACGAGCATGATGTCACAAGGTTGTTCATTACGTATAGCAAAACTGTCGTATTTGGATGATTCTAAGACATTATAATGTAAAAGCTGCATCCGGCCACCACCAAGTTTTATGGAACTCCTGACGCAGAACGCTCAGGATTCGTTCGCTAACTGCACTGTTGGACGAACTGAGCCCTGTCGTATGTCGGGTTAGTCGCCGGCGTCTCACGGCGAAAGTCCTTCCCGGGATATTCGACCATGGAGAAATAAAAGCAATAAAACCATATTTTTGTATCAATTTACTTTATAAAATTCAAGAAAATACAAAAAAATATGCCATATTACAATTAAAGCACTACAACTCCGACATGTTTCGACCCATTGTGGGTCATCCTCAGGGAATGTACATTAACACTTGTGCAAAAATTGTAAATAGTTAGAACTGTTTTAAAATCGTTTGATGTATTGAATTTGGTGCTGTTGTGGGTAAGTGTGATGAGGTATTCAATTTCACAAGTAATACCTCAAACTTACGCTACAGGCCCATATTGAAATATATTAAAATCACTACACTTTCACTTTTTAACTTTTATTTCGTTTCGGATTCACGCCTGTAGTTTCCGCGTCTTGTTTATTATACACCCTGATGATGGAGGTAGCAGGACCCTCCGAAACTTTGGTCAATTTCTACCAAACTGAAAGACGTGATATCCCAGGAGACAGCAATCTGCATAGCCATCGCGAGGTGATATTTCGATCTCGCTTAACCAACTGCTGCGTTGCTGCAGCAGGATGCCAGGATAATACGTTCTTTATTTTCTTATAGTTCTAGTTGTAATAAATTGTATTTTCGTAAGCATAAGAATGACGCAAAAGGGAAGGCGAATTCCATCCAACATCTTCATCATTCACGAAGAAACAAGAAATACAGCTGCAGTCAAAGCTGACTTCTGCGTTTTTTTAAAAAAAAAGGATCTCGCTCTTTCAGTAATTTATAAGACAACATTAGTAAGAGATCGTGGGATATTAACAGTGGAACGTATCGGAGCTGTCTGGAATGAATTCATACACATTATCTTTAAATACGATCAGAGAACAGGTATTATCAATATTCAACTTTATATAATATTTGATATCTTTATGCTTACATGTTTGCAGCATGACGATCTTCTAAACAACATTTAAACATTTCGGAAAAAAAGAGACTTGTTCTCCTTTCTGCAGAACAGCTGGTTGATATTAACTGACCGCTGTTTGCAATAGGAAGTATACGGATCACATACATACCCGCACACTCTGTGAGGAAAAGGTTGATAGCGCAAAGCGTTGTTCCTCGATCGATGTGTACAAATCCCACCCTGGTTTCAAGGTGAAATTCATCATAATTTATTAATAATTTGATTGAAATTATTAATAAACAGTTATTGTTGCATCTAATTGGTAATTTATATCATGGTATGAGGGATGCACGGTCACACAGACATCAAATTGATCACAATTTCTTCAGTCCAAGACATTCAGGGATAAAGTAACTGCAATGATCCACCCTCTATATTTTATTGCGTGTCGTTACTGACCCTGTTACAGAATCAGAGCGTGGTTCACCTTTTGCACATGTTTGGAACGAAACACGCCTTGCATGTGCAATCCAATTAATAAGGCATAAATATTACTCGAATGTAACATGGGTGCCACGAAATGCATATCTAGAGATAAAACTGTAACCCTAATTCTAGGTCTGGCTAAATATTACCAAAGTTTCGAACTTTAGACTAGGGACGAGTATGTCATATCTTTGTACACGCTTCAAGATAACCTTGCGAGATATTCTCAACAACAAAGTGTATGAATCAGACATTGGCAGAAATTACGTCACAACACCAACAACCAATCACTGCCAAGGACGGGGAAGGACAGCCATTGCCCTTTTATAATCCCCGCCCTGTTCCTCTCTGAGTCAGGATGTTGCATTGTTTTGATTATTCTCTCTCTCTCTCTCTCTATCTTACTCTCTCTGATTCTCAATCTAGCCCTCTATCACACCCCCTCCTTTCGCTTTCATGAAATTACAATTAACTGGTTGCGATATTTGAGGTTCTCAAAGCAATGTTCATGGACATCCAAGTCCTGTGGGATATGATGCCGTGCCGACTGGTAAATAATTACCTTTATCTTCAGGGTCAAACAGTCCAGCAGCATCTCTCGGAACCTTGACCTTGACTATGACGGCACTACTATTCTTCACAGCGCTGTTAACTGTTACGAGCCGCCATGGCGTAACAACCCTGAGGGCTTGGATCGTCAATTGGTTTGCCTGCGTTAGGTCCTTCCTACAACACTTGCGCAATGAACACATCTGTTTGCCTTGATGCAAACTAATGTGCGAGATTTTAGGTATGCTGGGAGTTAAGTTTTGAGTTCAGGTCTTCAGGGCTGCTATGCTGAGCAGCTGCGTTGCTGATACCCGACGTATCGAAGGAACATGACGCCTTCATGTTCAGGGGTCAAGGCGTTCTACTACTCAACGCAATAATCTGAAAATCCTGACTCCTCAAGATTAAGATTTCTTGACACTGAAGATGGGTTTCCTAATATTATGGGACGTCACATCATAACTGCCTAGCCTTGTACTAAAACACACATTCTGATTATTCCTGTCCATTGCAATTAATATTCTGGTATTTTACGACCACTGCATATTTACTTATGTAATTTGTATACAGAGTGTATCTAAAATGCTTGGAAAAGTGTTCAGACATGAGTTCCACAATCCAAAACAAGGAAAAAATTCATATCAATAAACTTCCGCAAAAATCAATCAATCAATCAATCCATCCATCCATCCATCTATCTATCTATCGATCCATCCATCTATCCATCCATCCATCCATCCATCCATCCATTGATCCATCGATCGATCGATCCATCCATCCATCCTTCTATCTACCTACCTATTTATTTATTTATTCTACTCCCATCTAGGCCTCGGCCCTCCTAATGGTTTCTGCCCTGCAAGTTGTTGGACTAGAAACACGCATGTTTTTCTCTTCTTCCCCATCTAGGCAGTAATGTTGCAAAAGATGTACAAAACACTACATTACATCATTCAAAGTTCATATATTTTGCTGAATATCTTATGCGTAAAATAATCTAAAAATCTTTCTGGAATTTCATATTATCAAATATGGACGAAGTAGCAAATGTATTTTCTGGGGGTGCTGCCCTATTGTTCACACGTGTTATTACGCGAGACACGCATTTTGGTTCTGCTGACATTTCTGTACGCAGTAGAAGCGAGACATTTCAAACAATGTGATGAACCTCACTCCAAGCTGCACCAACCAGGGGCTAAAAAAGGTTACCTTACGAAATGTCACAAAACACCATCACGCACAAAGCAGCTCCAAATTCTGACGTAGAAAAAAAGCGTAAATTATTTGAAACTTTCATTGTCTTTGGGGTCTCCGACCATCAGGGCCACGCAGTTATCTTGTCGTAATGTTCCTGTCTTGAAGGTGTTAGTTCTTTCAAAATTTCCAACAAATACTTGTAGATATTTGCCTTCTTTATAACACATCAATCACCGCCCCCCCCCACCCGGGGCCATCCATCTCATCATTCTTAATTAGAGCACCCTAGCATCTACCTAAAATAGAAATCATGCAGTTTTTCGCTGTCTAATTATCTCCATCCTCCCCTTCCTCTCCTCCCACTTCTATCAAAATTTCTCCCCAACGTTTTTTCTCGAATACTCTGGGTCTTTTTTATTCTCTAAAGGTGGCAGACCATTTTCACACCTAAACAAAACATGACACAAAATGGTTTAACGCATTTTAGCTCTAAATTTTATAATGCCATCGTTCTTACAAATTTGTGCTGTTTTTCTTTATTAGCTGTTGGAATTTAGACGCGGGTTAAAAATGGTCTGAAGGTTGCAGAAAGAATCAAATCTACAAAAAAAAAAAACTGTTCTGAGAACCTCGGCTTTCACTTAAAGTGATTTTTAAGAGGGTACTGCGTTTCTGAATTGTAGGTGTACACTCGTGCTTTGTCCTGCTGCATGATTACGCCCAGAAAGAAAAACAGCGTTTGACTCAGTTAAGGTCAGTATTGACTATGGTCTATGGTCTATAAATAAGAGCTTAAACTGTAGTAATAAATAAAATCTGTAGATAATCTAACAACATTATAACGCCCATCAAGCGAACCTCCAACAAACCCCGTCATTACACCAATTAAGAAAGTCGTACGTTTACAGTACATTGTCTAGGTATCACATGACGTGGCTAAACAGTTCGGTGACTTGCCTCTTTGCCAAACGAGTACCTCGAGCACTGCTAACAACTAAGCATTTGGCTTCCTAAAACGAGATCTGCAGTATTTCGGAACGAAGCAAAGACTGTGTATTCCACATCGAAAGGCACGATCAGGGCGAACTCGATTCATATACATTTGGGAGAATGTTCCGCAGAGATTATTTTAAATCCGAGACACAGATGTGTAGCCAAAACCACGACACCCTTAACAATGAAGAAAGATTTTGGTCAACATGACTCCCCAGCACAGCAAGCTGTCTTCCGTCAAGAAAGTGCGATCCAGTGCTTCCTCCTTAACTTTTCAGTACCTTATCACTTCCCTAAGGTCATCCAGTAGCTGCTTACGCCTTCTTCCTCGTCTTCCCCTCTTTCCTTCTATTATTACTTCTATCTTTCATTCAATAACGTGTTTTTAGAAGGCAGTTCCTACGAAAGCTGTGATTAATCCAGTTAGCCTTCGTTCCTTTTATTGTATGTAGGATGATCCTTTCCTCCTCCACTTCACGTAACACTTCATTTCCACGCTGTTTTATTGTAAAACAATACGTATCATTATAACATACTATATGTTTCGACCCTTAAGTTTCGTCATCAAGCATGAACAAATAAAAATGTAGGCCTGACAGGGATTCGTAAGGGTAGAAACATTTGGTATTATATAAAGGTAAATATTTTTTGTAATAAAAAAAATTTGTATTTAGTAAAAATCGTGTGTAATTTTGTGTTTCTGGAACACAACGGGAAGCTACAAGAGGCCAGTAGTTCTAAACCCAAAGAGTATATGTGAACTGAATGGACAGTTCCCTTCCCTCCTGTGCTAATCCATCTACCACTATGTCTTTTCTACAGGACATCAACTTGCCGTTTAAAGAGACGAAATCGGCGGAATGATTTTACTGCACCGTACATGGTAAAATAATTCAATGTCAGTACAGCCTGACAAATCAGCTATTTGGGTAATGAAGTCACATCCATAGGGAGAACGGTAGGGGGAAATCTCCGCAAAATGCGAGAAAGACAGCAGGGCTCTGAATACCTACGATGGGTTTACATTCACACAGAATTCTTGCTTTCCAGTTACGAGTAAGCGGGCCAGCTAAACACTAAAGACAGAGTCACCAACCTCTTTCAGACGGAGTTCGGTGTTCCTGAAGGCCATTCAAGCGGTGATTTTCTTGGACATCCACGTGATTACATAGTGTGAAAGATTCTCCCTCCAGTACGCCTAATGATAATCTTCAAAGTTGCACCGTGCATGTTGATAGTATCAAGTCCTTTATTTGTCCAACTAATGCAATGCAAACCGAAACATGTTGGAGCAACTATTATGATTTTAAACAACTTTAACTGTTTAATAATTTTATAATAATTTGTTTGCATTAGTTGGACAAATAAAGGACTTAAAGGACTTAAATTACTTGCCTAATGATAATTTCTATGACGTTGCAAGTTTTCTTGTGATCAGTGGCGTACCGAGGGGGGTTGGGGGTCCCCCCCCCCCAGAAATTCCGAAAGCCTTCCAAAATCGTGCCCAACTCAACCCGATTGTGAAAACTGTTAAAATTTGCTGAATTTAGGATGCCAACATCCCAAAATGTTCGGGAAAAGGCAGTAAAATTCTAAAACTACCCAGGTTCGCAATTTTTTTTTATATTAGCAATGAAAAATAAATTGTTGTCATCGTAAATAGTTTTAAAGTACCAAAAATTAAGAAAAGTTTACTATATGAAGTGAAATTTCCTGTACCAAATTACAGCTGCCGCCAGAACCCCTGACTAGGGAGCTGCCGCCGCCAGATCCCCGTTCTCTCTGTCCTCTGTCCTCAACTGCATTTGTTGAACCCCCCCCCCCTCCGAACAAAATTCCTCGGTACGCCACTGCTTGCGATCTTATTAAGGTGCACTTACAGCTCAGTCTGTATAAAACCCAGGATGCGGGCTGGACGACTGAAAAATTGGGGCCAAATTTCACGAAGGTGAAAGAATTTTTCTCTTTTCCAAATTGTCCAGACCCTTCTGGGGTCCGCCCAACCTTCTCTCTAATCGGTGCCGGGCTACAGCGGCTGGGTTGTGAGGTAGAACTCTAGTACCGAGGTTAAGAATGCGTGGAGCAACAACTCCACTAACCACGTACGTTTTGAATTATGGTATTTAATTAAGCAAAGAGAGAATTTTACCTCTTACCTTGAAAGACATCCGAAGTTAATGCAATTTATCGCGCCATGGTTCAGTGTTCTATGTAATTAATGACTCTTTACATACTCACTGTAGCGTATCGGGAATCCCTCTAGCTACGCTCATATACAAAGCTCCAGGCACTAATCAGACGATAGGAAGAGCGTCTCGGGTACTGATCGCGAAATGCAATCCGTGTTCGCAGCCACAACCAGAGCCGCTTATGGTTCATTCTACCGTTTTACTTTCCTGGTTAAACCTTGGAATCAAACATTTCAGCCGAGTTATTTTTAGGGACTCAGTTTTTAAGTCATATTACATCCGCTTCCTTTCCACTGCGAAGCCAATTGGTTAATGCTATATTAGGAAATAATCACTTTGTATTATAAGAGCTATGTGGGGCACATAAAGGCACTGAGAAATTTTTTAATGTTGCAGCAGACTGTAAAGTTAATAACGACCTTGCTTTACACAGTTAACGAATTTTTTATCGCCTATATAGAACAGTGTTTCCCTAACTCTTTTGTTCGCGGAACCTTTTAGGTTTCGAGAAATAACCACGGTTCCTTACATCATTCCTCCCGTAAATTTAGAGTGTCTGGATGCTAGTTAACCAAAATTTAAAATTTGTATCTCAGAACTGATTTTATATAGCTACAAATACATACCAGTAGCACGCGTAACAATGCATTGTACTTTTATGTAGTATTTAACCAAGTCGATGTACAAAATTTTTTTCACAATAAGTTTTATTTCATGCCTCTACATGTTTCGAGAACATGTGCTCATCATCAGGAGGTCAAAATTGCATTACACAGGACTATCTCCTCTCTCAACCCGTGCATCAGACGGCCACCTATAAGTATGATGATACCAGAGACTGTGTAATGCAATTTTGACCTCCTGATGATGAGCACGTGTGCTCGAAACGTGTAGAGGCATGAAATAAAACTTATTGTGAAACAAATTTTTTGCATCAAGTTGGTTAAATACTATATAAATATACTGAAATGCGCAGTAAACGCTTTTCATTGCAGTGATAAAACCAATCAGTTTATGCTGTAAGTGGCACAAGTCGCTGTTTGTTCTCAGATAAATACAAAACACACAAATACAGTGTGGGCAGAACGTACAGTTGTTGAATGTTAAACTGTTGGTACATCACGTAACCAGTAGGATTTATAAGGCTAAATCCTTTGTAGATCGCTTCGTGGGTACAGGAGGTTTCTTAACTAAATATTCTAACGGTCGTATGAAACAAACATGCAACCAATTAAAGAAGTTTGCGATTCTTTTTAACAAAAATTACTCCTTGAATTAAAAAAAATAACTTCAAGGCAGCAATTACAGAAATACATCCACGGATCCTTTGGGATATGCAGAACACGTTGTGGGAACCACTGATATAGAATATTTGCGCCGAAAGGGATGAGGTTGTAGTCACACATAGTACCTGGAAATCGTAATCTGAACTTTTGTGAGAAATTGACGGGCAAATTATTTCAATTTTCACAACATTCCTTTAATATTTATGTGACTATGAAAAACATACGCCACTTGCGTCGAGGTATTCGGTATCGTCATTCAGCTTCAGATTTACAAATTGCAATAACGTAGTGGGAGCAAGACTGAAGTCAAAGAAAGTATAGCAGAATTACTTCCACAAATTCTGGAGCTTTAGGTGTAGGTAACTTGAGCAAGCCTAGGATGACGCCACAAGTCCGGAGAGTGCGCGAAGTCGTGTGCGCATAGATCAGTGTGTTTCTGTGGTCGGAGCTGTGGAGGTGCTTACGTACAAGCTGCGATCACATAAATGAGGCAGGAGAACTGTAAAGTTTGCGAGAATCGCGCCGAAGGTTATGATGCAAGATGAGGGGGTATTTGCAGACGTAATTCTGCCAAACTCAAATATTGCAATCCTATTGGTTGCTGTACTCCGAAGTTGAGAACAGGACGATCCACTTAAACGATGGTAATTATCGACAACACTATACGGTTTCATAACGTATAGATTTGGTGATACAACACCTAGGATTTGGCGGTGAATCTAGCACTGTTGCCATTCATTCATTCACTTTGTCATCAGAATGTGTAGGTGGTTAAAGTACAACCAGGAACATCGTAAGAATGGAATAGAACTCACAAGTAAAACATACACCTGGTAAACACGTATCGGCCAACGTTTTCCGGGCGGATGACGCTATGTGCACACAAGGTCATAAAATAGCGGAAAGCATTACAGATAACGGTCTTTAAGTAGTTACAAGTATCGCAACGACGGAAGAAAACGTGTGCTGCTGATTGTACAAATCCTTTCTTACGAAACAGACGTGCGAAGTGTGAAGAAACAGACATTCCATATGGAACGTTAATTTCTGAGACTCAATAGTAAGAAATAACTGTGAACATGTGCTCACTAGGTGACTCATAAAATAAATTTGAACTCGACATTCACCCCACGAAACAGAAGTTAGACGTGCTTCAACTAGAGGACAAATGGAGTGAGTAAGAGGTGTTAATGTTCACTTTCTTGGAACTGTTGACATGCACCTGTTGTCAGAGGTGCAAGCGGAATAGGCGGAAATACTTGCGAGTTAGAAATCATACATAGGTTACAGTCGTGTGGAACAGAAAATAGTGAGTCCTATACAGAACTCATAAAGACAATTTCCATGTTCAATAGGTTTATACACCAACATAGCCGTAAGGGTAGATTTGTCCTTGTCCACGCCATGAAGGCATAAGGGGAGAAGAGATGTAGCTCCACCAGTTTTGAACCTTAGAGATGGAGGCGAGTGTTCAACATCACACCCCGGCCGCTTTACCCCTAAAAAAGAACATCGGTAAACATTGAATAGCAGACTGGGTGCAACCCGGGATTCGTCACGATGTTACGGAGAAGAAAAAAATTTCCCTGCCGGGATTCGAACCCCGGACCGTCCAACCCATATAGACTAATCGCTACACAGAACTCGCTATGCCGGCTTTCCAATATCTCTGTTAGCATTACTATTGTTAATTTCTTGTATTAATTACTGAGATATTTATGCTCTAAATATGTCAACCATAACCTCTAAATTATTTATCGATACCATAGTAAGTTTCAGAATAACATTTCATACTTAATATATAGGTATACTTGTGTTTATGAAATATGGGGGCCTCAGACTCCTGGAGTCCTCAGGGCATGTCCAGACCTGTAATGGGATTGTTGTACCTTTAACCTGTGTTTAGGATCTACCTTGTTACTATGCGTTACTATGGCAAGCACATTTACTTGCCGGTAACCCGCCGCCGAGGCCTGGATTCTATCCCAGACAAGTCTATGTAGGATAAATTTTCATTTATTTTTAAATGTTATTCGTAATACACAACCTTAGCACCGTAACGTGACACTAGGGTTGCTCACTCCTCAAATGTTTGCACGTCCTCCGCGTTATTGTTATTAACTGCAGGAAGTTAGAAACAACAGCGTTGCAGTCGGCCAGCTGGTTCAACACTATAGACAACGTGATGTTCCATAAACACACTGTCTTCCCTGTCAAGAAGGAAGCAGATCCATGTTTCAAGTTTCATGTTCCATACAGTCAAGAAATTAGTCAGACGTCAACTCCCTTATTCTTATTTAAATGACGTTCTTAATCAATCAAATCTCATAGAATCAACATTTAGAAAAACTGGTGAAAAACGAATAGAAAATGATTTGAAGGAAAAGATAATGACCGAATTTCAGATATTATCCGGCATTTTGCCAGGGGGAAATAAGAAAACAGTCAAAATATCAGATCTCAGGGTCGAGATTTAAACCGAGGAAGTGTCAAATGGCAGTCTGCTCCGTGAAACTTTGGGCACAACACGACAGTGGCGGTCTAAACAGGATACTTTGAAGTTGTGCACAGCGGTATTGCTTAGGATTCAGGTCATCCGGGTTGTTATGCTGTGTCGCTGGGCGTTTCCCTGCGTTTTGATGAAAGAAAGGCCTTCATTTTCAACCCTTGAAGACGTAGTCAAGACGTTCTTTCGAAATGTCTGGAAACACCGAGCGATACAGCATAACATTCCAGTCAACCCGAATACATACTTCAGATCCTTTACAAAAAAATTAAGTAATTGTTAAACAAATGTACAAGACAAAGAATATGATAAGAATACGAGGCTTTGTGAGTTAGGCTTTGAAACTGTTGGTTGGCTCAGTCTTATCTTTCGCACATAATCTTTAAGAGAATATAAACGCAAGAAAGAAACCCTTACAGTATTACCGAACTGAGTTTCATACATCTGAACGCGTGTAAAATATACTCCATGAAGAGTTTAATTTGAAACATGCACCGTGGAAAGCCACTTACAATGCCTATTATTACATCGAACATAATGGGGAGCGGTTATGGCGCGGAGTGCATGTATGGTGACAGCAGCAACATGGTGCATGATTTCACTTCAGAGTTTATGTTTCTATGAAATAATGTGAAATGCCAACTTGATGCAACAAGGTAATTTTATGGATGTATTCTTAGCTCGACATGTTTCGGGTACATACGCCCATCATCAGGAGCATTAGATGATGAATTGCAGCATATGGTTTTCTGCACTGGGTTTTTGGGTGGGTGGTGGTCTTGAGAGCGGCTGTGTAGGTCGTGTGTACGGTGCGGATGGTGCACGGCACCATCCGCACCATCCGCACCCATCCAAAAACTCGGTGCAGAAAACCATATGCTGCAACTCAACATCTAATGCTCCTGATGATGGGCGTATGTACCCGAAACATGTCGAGCTAAGAATACATCAATAAAATTACCTTGTT
>Ga0123354_10011362_pt1 | contig 13749 bp, 14 predicted proteins | sample TergutLab28metaG_2_FD_97872 | JGI IMG/M metagenome (GOLD analysis project Ga0123354, IMG submission 97872) | Labiotermes labralis P4 segment gut microbial communities from Petit-Saut dam, French Guiana - Lab288 P4 | ecosystem: Host-associated > Arthropoda: Insects > Digestive system > Gut ... | reverse complement strand
TAATGTGATCCATACACTCAAATGTCTCACTAGAATCATAACATCTTTATATAATATATACACTAAGCTGATTGACGAATCCTATGTTACTATGTAACCTCATGGAAGAAATAAATAAATAAAAATAAATTTAAAAAAATAATGACTTATGGACTAATATTCTGGGGGAATTCCCATCATAAAAATATTATTTTCTGACTACAAAAAAGAGTTATTAGAATCACTGTAGGGATAAGAGGTAGTGATTCATGTAGAGAACATTTCAAGAAGTTAAGAATACTATCATTACAATCTCAATATATATAATCACTTTCGCTTTTTGTGATTGATAGTGGGAATTATTTTAAGGTGAACTCTGAGACAAACAACATCAATGCTACGAATAAATCGAATTTGCATTTCCCAGTATCCAACTTGTCAGTTTATCAGAAAGAAACATATTATACTGGGATTAAGGTTTTCAGTTGTCTGCCTTCCCAAATAAAGGACCTGTCCCATAATAGAAATCAATTTAAACATGCCTTAAAAAATTTCTTGTATATTCATTCATTTTATACCTTGGATGAATATATTGGCTATAATAAGACTTAAAACATATATTATTGTTTAGCTATTTTTTTATGTTTTTAAGCTTCATCTTGAGAATTGTTGACCTATTAATTAATTTTAAATAGTGCCATATTATAAAATTATATAACTAAAATGTATGTTTGAATTAGTAGATATTTGTCAACCTTTTGACTACCACTGTTTTTACAGTGGCAGCATTGTATTTAATCTTACTCTAGGCTGCTCCTATCTATTATAATATATTGTAACACATATTGATGTGAGTTAAACAGAACTGACATGTTCTATATCCTGTAGGCCACAGCCCCTTTTGGATCGGATGGACAAAAATAAATTGAAATTGATGTGGAAAGATTTAATCTCAAGAAGCTAAATGAGCTGGAGGTTAGAAAACAATATCAGATTCAGATATCAAACATGTTTGCAGGTTTGGAGAACTTAGAGTGACAGCGAGGACATAAATAGGGCTTGGGAAAACATTAAAGAGAATATCAAAACCTCAGTGTAAGACAGTCTACGTCTGTATGAACTGAAGCAGCATTAAGCATAGCTTGATGAAGAATGTTTAAATTTTTGGATCAAAGAAAGCAGACTGACTAAAATGCAATGGTTACACGCTCCAAACCAAAGCAATGTAGATAATATAATCAGTGTAAGACACAAAGCTAGTAGACAATGTAGGAAGAAAATGAAGGAATATCTGAAAGCTAAAATTAATGAACTTGACACTAACAGTAAGATAAAAAATATCACAGACTTGTATAGGGGCATCAGTGACTACAAGAAGGGTTACCATCCTAGAGCTAATATAGAAAGGATGAGAAAGGTGATATGGTTAACAACTCCCACAGTACTTTGGCTAGGAGGAGGAACCATTTCTCTCAGCTATTGAATGTACATGAGGTTAATCATATTCGGCAGACAGAATTACATACAGCAAAACCACTAGTGCCTCAACCAAGTGCCTTTGAGGTTGAGATGGCTATTGAAAATCTAGAAAGACACAAATCACCAGGTACTAATCAAATCCCAGCAGAATCAATTAAAGCAGTGGGTAGAACTATTTGCTCTGAGATCCATGAACTTATTTATTCTATTTATTCTAAATAGAATAAAGAGGAAATGCCTCAAGAGTGGAAGGGGTTGATAATTGTACCTGTCTATAAGAAGGGTAATTAAAGAGACTGTATTAATTATACAGACATATCACTTGTGTCAACTATGTACAAAATTTTATTCAACATCCTGCTGTCAAGGTTAACACTATATCCAGAGGAAATTATTGGGGATCATCGAGGTGGATTTTGACACAACAGGTCAACTACTGATCATATATTTTACATTTGTCAAATATTTGAGAAAAAATGGCAATACAATGAAGCAGTACATCAGCCACTCATAGACTTCAAGAAAGCATACGATTCATTCAGGAGGGAGGCCTTGTAAAATATTCAGAGTCAGGTATCCCCATGAAACTGATTATGCTAATAAAAATGTATCTGAATGAAACCTCTAGCAGAGTACAGGCAGGCGAGCATTTGTATGAGATGTTTCCTATTCGAAATGGTTTGAAACAAGATGCTGCATAGCCATTGCTTTTCAACTTTGCTTTAGAGTATGCCGTTAGAAGGGTTCGGGTAAAACAGGATGACTTGAATTTAAATGGTATACATCACTTTTGGTTTATGCTGGTGATGTTAATATAATGGGTGGAAGCATACAAACTACAAAGAAAAACACTGAAGCTTCAGTAATTAGTAAGGAGACAGGACTATAAGTAAACGCTCATAAAACTAAGTATGTGGTCATGTCTTGAGATCAGAATGCAGAATGAAATCACAATACAAAAATTAATAATAGTTTCTTTGAAAGGGTGGGTGAGTTCAAATATGTGGGAACCTTAAAGAATCAAAATTCTATTCAGGTAGAAATTAAGAGCAGACTGAAGTCAGGGAATGCCTGCTATCATTTGATGCAGAATTTTTGTCTTAAGTTTATCTTAAAATATAAAAATTCATATATACAGAAATATGATTTTGCTTGTTATTCTGTAGGTGTGTAAAACTTGGTCGCTCACATAGAGGAAGGAATGTAGGCTGAGGGAGTTTCAGAATAGGTTGCTGAGGAGAATATTTAGTCCTAAGAGGGATAAAGTAACAGGGGAGTGGAGAAAACCACATTATGAGAAGCTTAATGATCTGTACTCCTCACAAAATATTATTCAGGTGATGAAAGAGAGAAGAATGAAACAGGCGGGGCATGTAACACTATGGGGGAGAGAAGAGGTACATACAGGGTTTTTGTAGGGAAACCCGAGGGGAAAGAGACCACTTGGAAGACCGAAGCGTAGATGGGAGGATAATATTAAGATGGATCTTCAGGAAGTGGGATTGGAGAGTGGGCGGAAATGGCCTGGGTTGATCGGGTTCAGAATAGGAACAGGTGGCGAGCACTTGTAAACACCGTAATGAACCATCGAGTTCCATACAATGAAGGGAATTTCTTGAGTGCGAACCGGTTAGCTTCTCAAGCAGGATTCTACTCCATATTTAATCATTCTTTTGTAAGATAAGTTCATAAAACCGTTGGTGGCACGGGTAAAACGATTTTCTCTTAAGCCTATTCCCAGAATACAAACATTACATAACACAGGGTTGTTGTTCCTTTGTTTTAAAATATAAAATTACCAAAGAAAGTGTCGGCCCCATCATTTTCATTCAATGCTGATGATTCCACGAAATTCACATACATTGGCGCTTTATATTCGAAGTCTTCCATTCTATACAAGATAACTACGGAAGAAAGCAAAACATTTGTTTAAAGCAAAGGATAATAAAAGACATAGCCACACTTTCACGATTTATCTACACACAACCACAACGTACAAAAGCGTATGACACACGACACAGATGGAAATTACACACAGTACTCCATTAACCATAATACGCGGGAAATCATAACACGAAGCACGGTGCTTGCAGAAACAGGAGCACCAACATCTGAAATACATACATGTTCTTCTGAGGGTATTTGAAGGTAAAGTTTCTTCCAGCCGTCACCTTGAAGGTATACGGGAGGCGTGGAGTTACAGCCGAACTCATTCTTCACTGACGTACTAGGTCCTGTGTAGTAGGTGGAGGTGAGTGGTAAACTTCACAGCTCGGCTGCTTGAACCCCGGGAAATAACACTTAGTACCCAATTGAAAGGAGGGTGTCACTACGAGACAGTCTTATGTTGTGGATTTAGCTCAGAATGATACGTCACTTTTATCTTTGCACAGGATGATAGAATGTTTTGCGGAACAGACAAGACTGAGAAGGCGGGCAATGGTCCTCATTTATAAGCCCAGGAGTTTCAGTCATGGATCGCCCAGCAATAACCCGCATCTTCTGGGTTTCAATTTACACACAGCTCTACTTCACTGGCATTCTCATAATATTCGTAGAACCCTTGTGACTAAATCTGAATATCCAAGTAACTCCTGCAAAGTAAAATAGTGTTTTTTGGCGCAAAAATAAAATACAACTTTTTGAAAACAATTTATTTATATGTATGTCTGTCTATGAAAAATCAAGCTTCGTTAACATTCATCCCCGCGCGGATTTTCCACAAAGATGGTCAAATAAAAATATTGCTAAAAACTATCAACCATATATACGAATTTCAGTACGTAGAAAATGGGCTTAGGGGACCCCTGAGAGTCACCTGCAGTTCATCAGCAAACAAATATTTACATTGCGCCAGTGAATGCGGTGGAAATGGAGAGCATTGATATCTGATCCATGGTTCATACTCGGGCGCTACGGTCCATGGTCGCCACCATAACCTGAATGGAAGAAATGTACTGCAAAAACACGTCAGCCTCGGTAACGCGCAAGAATGCGTGATTTCAGGCTTCTGCCACGAAATAGATGAAAACTGCACTCTTCTGAGTCATTACGCAGCGAGTAGTGGCAATTTATTGAGGACGTTTCGGGACAACCTATCGGCTGATAGATTGTCCCGAAACATCAGTAAGAAATTACCACTAATCGCTACGTAATAACTCAGAAGAACGCAATTCTCAGCATGCACGATTATCGTACGTTCTTTGGCGCAGTTGAATAAGGAAAAGTCAGTATTGGTGCCCTCTTCACACACGATTTGGAGCCAAAAACAAAGATTATTTGCAACAAAACATCCCCACTTATTGGTTAACTGTGGATTCTTGCAAGAAAAATGGAAAATAAACATATCAAGAAGTTAATTATGGATGACTATGGATACATTATTATAGAGAAGATGGGTTTCAGCTCTCATGTAGAATTAAAAAAAAAAGGGTACCCAGTTCTCAAGAAAAATAAGGGACTGTTATGGCCATGGACAAGCTAGACCACAATTGTCAGGTAAGAAAAGAAACAACACCACAAAATTTCACCTTTATGACATTCCTGTTTTACAAAAACCCATGCTATCAGCCAAGACTCAAAGATGGGTTTATCAGAACAGTGGATGTAACCCAAAACATTAGACATTTTCAGCATTCCAATGCAATTATAAAAGTAGGGAGCAATAAAAAATTAAAGAGGGAAATGCCTGATTCCATGTTGGCAGATCAGATGGGACCATCATGGAAAACAAGACAGAGGAGTGAACAACTGGAAGGAGTTATGAACAATGCAATAAAATCACACCTTGGAAATTGTCATGCCTTTAAACCCACAGGGAATTGTCAATTAACCCTTGTGCATGACAGACTGACTTTTTGCACCTTCAGATGTACACTCTAGATGGAAACAACTTCTACTCCGAAAACTAAGGAAATATATGACATTCCAGAAGTCATTCTGTTCCACACAGTACTAAAAAAAGAAGTATGAAATGGCACTTTCCAACATGAAAGAGTTCTGTAACATGGATATGTTGTTAAGAGGTGACTGAAAAGGTCCAAGTTTTAAATTCTGACATACCTACAAATTATTTGATCTCCAAAGGGCAATCTTCAATCTGACACAATTTGCAGTAACGCACAATGTGGTGACAGGTGCACATGCTATCATTTAAGGAACCAACCAAAATAACACAGCTGATGAATACTTTTGCAGCAGGGTGATGAAAACAGAACAATACACCTCACAATCCAATATGTAATTAATATTTACTCTGTAAACACCATGGTCTCTTCCTGTGAACACTGTATTCTCTTCCTAATGACACACAACTTTTGCTTGTATAAGGAGTAAGGAGAGAGAGTGAGAGAGACTAGGCTACAGGCTGGCTGATGTGTGGCTCAACTCCTGGCAAGGGAAAGCAGTTTTCTCGTCTCCAGAACATCCACACTCACTCTGGAGCCCACCCAGCCTCCTATTCCATGGGTACTGGGGTATCTTTCCCTGGCAGTCAAGGAGTCGTGGTACAAACTTGACCACTCACATGGCAAGGTCTTGAATGAATGCAGCTCTACCACTGTCTGTATGGCATACTCAAGGATAACTTTATCTTTCTTTGTCTCATTATACAGGGTGTAACTTTGTATTATTTGATATTGACAACAATGGCAGAGAGGAACATCAAAGACCAAGATTCCTATGAAATAAACATTTTGGTAATCTTGGGGAGGACAGGGGGCAAATAATTCCCCAGGCACATTTTTAAAACCAGCCCATACATTGATGTTCCATTAGAAACTTATGAAAACAAATCAAATATTTCACTAAGCATTTCTATTATGGCAAAATAATCTTACACCTGTTAATAAAATAAAAACAAATGTAAATCCAGAAACTGTAAAACCAAAGCCAATTTTTCACTTAACATTTTTTATTTGGGCAAAAAAATATAGAGTACTTTTGTAAATAAAATAACAGAATTATAAACATAAAAAAAAAACACAAGTAAACCCCATACACACACACTTTTATTGGGCATTGGATCAACATTTCTTCTGGTATTTTTGAAAAATAATATGCTCATAGCATAAAATCAGGAATACTGCCATATGTGTATGGACATTAAAGAACTCTGCATTCAAGTTTTGATAATTTTAATTTTGAAAAGGTGCATATCCAGTACTGCTGGGTTGTCACACTGAGTATCAGGGTTATTAATTCCCAATATTTTGAAGGAAGGTATCACCTTCATCTTCAAGGGCTGAGTCCTAGATTCCTCTAAGACTCCTCAACCCTTGAAGATAAAGACGGTATGTTCCTTCAAAATGTCAGCAATCAATAATCTTGCTGTGCAGTGTCATAAACCAGAGGTCTTGAAACCTCACCAACAACACGATGTAAATGTTAATCTCACACCTGTAAAGGGCATTCACAAGATGTTGCTGGTAGTGTCTATAGGTATATGTAGTACATGAAGACAAATGCATACAATTCCAAAAATGTGTGATTTCGTGCATCTGCAGCAAAGTAAATGAGACGTTCACTCTTCTGGAATGTTACACAGTGCTGATTGGAAGTTAGTTTTTGAGGTTTCAGGAGAGCCTATCAGACCTGTTGTCAAGGGTCAAACAATCCAAACGTTTGACCCTTGAAGATGGGACTGAAAGGTTGTCCTGAAACATCAATTACTAACTACCAATCAACTATGCATAAAATATCAGAAGGGTGAATATCTCAGTTTCAAAAATATACCATAGTTCTCTAGTATTAAGTAGTATATAATTATCTCACAATTCAATGCCATAGCATCTGGCCTGCTGAAAGCAATGGTTGTGAGAAACCCACCCAAACAAATTGCCACAGACTGTACCTTAAATTGCTCTGGTGAGGAATACATCCCAACAACTGAAGTGATTATGTTTGGGTTTGAAAATCTGAAATCTCCTCTTGAAGCCTTACCTACCCAAATGTTAATCTCAGGCTCTTTCACACAGTGGTCTGCCTTTCCACACATATAATTATGGCACAACCACAATCTTGATCATCTCTTTCTTCACTCATTATGTCAGGACACACAGATGTACCTGGGTATCAAACAAAGCCTCTGGCCTGCATTCCACTAAGGGTTGACTCCACTGATATCTTCAAGTATGAAAGAAATGTACCTACCAAGTATATGGCCAGGTTAATGCCAAGTTTAGCTATGTTGTGAGATGGAAATTTATTAAGTTAATGAGTACACAGTGTAATTCAGCTAACTAACAACCAAGCAATCAAACAATGAGTCTTAAATGTGCTACTCTTGTGGCCTCTGCTGGTTGTACCTTACCAATTCATCCTTCACTAGTCACATCTTTCACTGTCATTGGCAGCAGGTCACCCCAGTTACTTGATCTTGCACACCTGTAGGGAATTCTGGGGAAAGAACGAGAACATGTGTATTTGCAATTAAAGATTTTTTCATGGTGTCTATTTCAGTTCAAGAATTTAATTTCAAAAATCAAAAACCCTTCATCTTTACTGCATTTTAAGCAAATCTCATACCACAGCATACTGTAAATTATGTGACATCTGTTAAAACTACAACTTAATTTCAATTGAAAACATAACCAATTTGCAGAAGCCCCTACAAATTTAATTTGTATATGGATGGCTTTTTACTTCTGAACATAGTTCTCCTTCAAATTGTAAATATTTCCATATATTCAACCACATGTTTTTGTGTCCTTATTTATTCTCTACATTATTCTGAAGCCTAATTTTCCCTTGTTGTCAAAATTTTTAAAGTACCTGAATTTCTGTATTTTTGTAAAAACCTCCGACTTTCTTCCTTTTGTCCTAAACTCTTTTGCTCACAACACTATTTCCACCGAGTTTCATATCTTTCATTTACATTGCATACTCTCACTCACAGTTTCCTTATTTCATGTTTGTTATTCTCTAGTACACAGCCTACCGACCTTCAGTTTCATTAATGATTTTCACTCAGTCACTTCTGACCATCTCCTGATGGTATGTGTTGGCTGACATTACTTCAGCCCCAGCACAAACTGTTACAGTATTTGACTGTCTTGTCTGTACGTTTCTTCTAGCTATACTACTGCCAAATGTGGCACAATGTCTCACACTGAAACAATCGACCATATGAAACCTAGCAAAATACCAAAACTTACTTCCCATGTTTGGAGGCAGTGAAGATGATCTCCTCCAGCTTCCCTGTAGCCACACACATCCTGCAGATGGTGTGCTTCCTACGAACCAGTGGTTTCCTTACAATTCTTGGCCACTGTACATCACTGGTCGGCCTTGGGCCTGCATCAGAAATGTCAAATAAATAAATACATGAAATTTGGTGTAAACAACAAGTACTACAAAAACTCTGTAACAGCTTCACACAAACTGATATTCACTTCTACAGAACAGTCAGCTCACTAAATGGTGAACTGTAAAGTTACTGACCTGGTCATTAAATTTCCTGCTCTTACAAAACCCCATAATTCAGTACCATGCTCATACAAACATGACATTGAACTCAATTTCAAGTAATGAGCCAGATGAAACCAGTGCACACACTCTCTAACATCCATGTAAATATTATCCTCCCATTTTTGCCTAACAAATGAATGACAATTTAAACCACTGGCCTTAATAGTGGTTCCTCAAGGAGGATACATATCTGGCTAAGAGTAGGGGTGCTCTAAGCTATGGTGCAAGCTACTGTGCTGCAGCCTGATACTCTTGGGAGAGTGGCAGCCTTTTTGCCTAGCTACTTCTACTGTGACTTAGGAGGAATCCCTGGCCCTTCACTAAAGATGGCTGTCACACTGAGCAAACCACAGAGGCAAAACTGAGGTCTGAAGACTGACTTCTGGTGAATGTACAACTCTTAAAGAGGTGCACGTCATTTTTGGTTGGATAATGCCACCAGCTGGGGTCCTTACGGCTCCGAATTTTAATACTTCCATAATATGCTGTGTGCTTTATGCCAGCTACAGTCCTGTAAATAAGTGACATGGGAGGACCATCTTCTCAATAGCATGTATGAGACTTCCATTCTTATAGATTAACAGTAAAGCTGCCACACAAGTTCAGAAAGCAACTACATGTGGCAAAGACAAATATAGTCCTAACATATGTATCAAATTATCACATTCTTACATCAGCATCTTTCTTCGTAATTGAATTATTTTACCTTTCTTTAAGACAACATAACAGAATCTTTCCTTTCTTACATCATGCCTCCCTTCAAAAGGTAATGATATGTATGACACTTCAAAATTGCATGGTGTTGTATCATTCATAAACCTAGGACATGGCAGGTCATGTGGACACTGAAACACACAACACATAAAACTGTAAGCTTTCAGAGCAGCCATAACATGAAACAGTGATACAAGTACTTACTTAGGGGTTCAAGGAACTCCTCGTTTTAGATGGAACCTGCACATTAATCTCTACACCCATAACAGTCCACCAATAAACCCTATACTCGATCAAAAGAATTAATTCACATGCTCAAAACCACCTAAATAAGCTCTTTTTGGTCACGTTTGAGGAAGCTTGCTCCCCAGATAGTATGATCTGTACCAGAGGCTGCAACTACAGTTTTATGTACTCCTGATGATGGGCGTGATGGACGCCCCAAACATGTAGAGTAATTTAGCAGTAAGTAAATATCTGCATACTGTTGCATCTTGTTGGATTTATTCAACCTGTACTCCATGTGTTGTGATCCTCAGTCTACACTTCAGCCTTGAAAGTGACCTCCTCCCGAATGACTACCAAATAATTATTTCCCATAAATGGGAATGCCTATGCACTTCATTTCAGTCTCTTGGATGTAATAAATCTTAAAAATATTGGTACTAGAGTTTGTGTTTGATGGAAATAACATCCACAGTACAACCTCCAGTCACCAATCACACAATTGACCCAGAACCTAAATATGGAAGTTGTTTATTCTCCACACACCCACTGAAAGGAATAAGCTCTAAGAGTATGTACATTCTTGTTTTGAAGATCATACATTCCACTCCCATTCTTACATGGGTACAAATTCTATAAAAAGATCGAGTATATTCTATTGACTGGGAAGGTGGAGATTACATGTACCCATTGCGGTCTGAAAACCCACAATAGGCTGAGGATGCATTCTTTCAGCTGCCATTTATCAAATAGCAAGAGCAGCATCTCCATTGTGTATGGCCAACTGAATATGCTGTAACTGGAAGAATTTGATACCAAAAACTAGCTGTCATTTGACTGACTTATGTTATACTCACAGGTGAGAAAACATGAGCTACTGGCATAGAAGAATGCATATCTGTTCCTTTGTTAAGCTGCAGTATAAAGTCCCTTGCTTCATTTGTTACCTTAAAAAAAAAAGACATAATGACATTAACAAAATAAGCACACAGTTCATCCATATTTCTGTACAAAATAACAGACAGCAATCACTTACATCAACACAAGTGCCACATTTGTGTTCCTAAATTTGCCAACCCACGTATTGGCTCCAGTTTCAATCTGCTTTATTACATACAGAGACAATAACCCTTTATAACTATCAAACAGATTTAAATCAGGGGCATAAAAAGTCAGCTTTATGGATAATGTGTCCTTCCCTGAAGATTTTCTAAATAATTCCTGTAACACAGAATGTAAATATCTTCCACCAGCCAGTAGCAGCAGTGTTTCTATTTTTAATCTGTTTGAGGAAATTAATGTCAACGGGTTCTTAATTTTTTGGGACTGTAATTCAGGAAAGTGGTTAATTACTATGGTTTAGAAATAAAGAAAAGTGACAGGCGACAAAAGTCTTCTTTTTGGGAAGTGATTCTTTTAGCGGGCAGGTAATGGCACTGCAGATTTTTTTGACAATTTCTTTACGTGTACAAAGTTGATAAAAGTAAAACACAGTAAAATATAGGAAATTATCTGATTAGGCCAATGAGGTAGCCAAATTTCTGAGTTTCAGTCTTCCTTTCACAGCTGATATAGTGATACCCAACAATATTATTCCCAGAGGTGAAAAGTGTGATTTAGAATACATACTTAAGGGAGCAATATTGAATTTGAAATCCTCCATTCCAAGCATTACAATTTCATTAAAGTCACAATATTACAACACACCAGCTCCTACACATTTTGGGCATCATTGGCCCATCTGCAGGGAGCACACATTTGTGAAAAACAGAAGCTTAATGTTGTCTGCATGTAGTGGCTAAAAACTCCTCACTATGTAATATTTATGTGGTGGATTGAGTTGTGCACAGTAATTGGAGGAGCATGTGTTCTGGGTTTCATGGTACTGTGGGACCCAGAATCCAGTCAGCTTCCCACCTTCAGCAATAACCTGATCACTGCTTAATGCTTTATATGCACGACAATCTCTGCCATTTTAGAGTCAACTGTACTCATGCCATCTGTCAAGTGAAACACTTGCAACCAATACAAAATGAATGACTATGTTCAACAATGTCACAAAGGTAGTGGAAATTCCCATAAAAAAAGAGATGGAGGGAATTTCTTTTAGAATGGCCTTGTAGTATTGCTCCAAACTTAAAGTTCACATAACTGCAATTTTGGTACTAATAATGGTAAAGAATTATTTACAGGCACTTCCATACTGAGTTTCATGAAAACCGATCAGTTGGTTCAGAGTTATGAGAAGAGACACAGACAATGCGCATGCACTGCTTAATGCAATCTCCACTCCTCCTTCACAAACATACAAAAACAGCCTTTACTCCTGGAGACAATACCCATGTGCAATCCAATACTGCACACAGCATACCCCTACAATCAGTCAGCTTTGTTCAACACAGATTATTGTTTGCAATAAATAACCACCAAAACTACATTTACAGTGCATGATTTTTTCAAACTGACATACTACCAGACTGAACAGAAGTATAGAGGAACTTCTACTGTTGGGTTGGAAGTACATGTCAGCAATGGTAAATCAGCACTTTAAAATTCTGGTGACTGGACAAAATATGTTTCAATGTAGGAAACACAAATTCATACCTACACTCACCTTAAACCCAGCGTTTGTGCCTTGTTCCACTATTATGAAATACTTGCTGGTCTTGTTCCACAAACTGACGATTGTTTCAAGGCGAGTTCTTGCTGACGGAAGCTCCAGAAGTGTATAAGCACTTATGACAACATCATACTTTAGCTGAAAAATGATAAAATGTTACCTATTTGTAAATAAGTGCTATTTGTACCTAAATATTTAGTAATATGTAACATTTAATGTATGTAAGCGATCAATAAAAATCTGTAACTGTGCAAAAAAATTTGTACATATTGGAATACACAGCTGTATTGAAAAATATCTGTTAGCATTTATCATATGGGAATACAGGATTTCAAATCCCCCATTACTGACAGGCTGGTGACTCCATTTGAAATCAGGCTTATCGGTGTTAATACTGAAAAAATGCAACGCTAATCCAGCACAACTGCATGCGTATGTCACTGCTATAACACAACGCTTGGCTGGTAGACTTTATTAAAACATCCATTTCATGCTGGCTGATGCGGTTAAGCACCAACTGCTGTGATGGCACGGTGATACACCTTTGGAATAATTGTATCTCAAGAGTATGAATGAACAATATGCAACTATTATTTCATACGAAAATATTCACGATTCTCAAAGGCATACCGTATGGGAGGCTGGCAGAAACTGCCTGTAAGACACTCCTTTAATTGGCATGTCTGCTTCTTCATTACCACCTCGTAGCAAAAGGCTTGCTAAGTCATTCATATCTCCTGATGAGTCCACATTGAAGACCTCTTGTATCACATCTCCCCATACAGTTTTAGCTGCCCTAGAAAACACCACCATTTGGGTGTATGTAAAATGAGATGAAATTAGGTATGACTGTTAATAGTGCACAGCAAGAAATGGAAGGAACTACAGTCACAATTGGTTTTACAGCACTTTCCTGGCATTTCCTTGGTGGGAAAGGGAAAATGATACAAAACCTCAACCCTTCAAGAACAGAAACGACTCTACATTAAATATGAAGACTTGCCACCTCACAGAGAACAACTTGCAACCATTTGAAAGACTAACTGGTGAATGGTGCATAGTAAAACAAGATATAATTATTAAACACTGAAATAAAATATGTGTGTGGATAACATGCAAACTTTTAGTATTAAACCTGGTGGTACGTACACTTGCCATTAGGTTTGTAGTCACGTTTTAAGCCAGGAACTTGCTGAATAAGGGCGAGGCCAAATTTTCAATACTGAATGGTGCATGGCCAACCTTGTTTTTTCTCTAACCCCCCC
>Ga0123354_10011361_pt1 | contig 13750 bp, 9 predicted proteins | sample TergutLab28metaG_2_FD_97872 | JGI IMG/M metagenome (GOLD analysis project Ga0123354, IMG submission 97872) | Labiotermes labralis P4 segment gut microbial communities from Petit-Saut dam, French Guiana - Lab288 P4 | ecosystem: Host-associated > Arthropoda: Insects > Digestive system > Gut ... | reverse complement strand
GCGATCACGACCTACGTGGCCTTAATTTCGAAGTCAATAAAATTATCTTTACTTAATGGATGCTGTGTGGAAAATAACCGATATCGATATTGCGTCGGCCATGCTTTGTGTTGATTTCACAGAACGCTAAGCCTGTTTTTATGACTGAAAAGTGTGTAGAAGGAGTTGCGTGACAGGAAAGGTATTGGAGTTGACAAACGCCGTTATGAATGCGTAAGGAACCTACTCATATATTCCACGCTATTTTCCCAACATGAAGTGAAATAACTACAGCAGCAGTGCAGTTCCTTAAATTCTACCTCATGTTCATTTAACAGAAATATTCCATGTCGAATGATTGTGCAACACAAGGCCTTATATCAAAAGTGAAAGAAATCCTGGATGCCAGGACACCTTGACGACTAACCTTTTAACAGGGACGTCTGATATGTGGGGATGTTCAGTATGAAATGTGTTTTATGTCACCATATTGGAAGCTATAATTTTGATATTGTTTCTAAATTTTTGGAAAATTCTTGCAAGCCTGCCTTATATGTTTCCATGAACAATGAACTGTATTAACAATAGTTTTTTTCTTGAAAATATAGAAAGTTAAAAACGGTGTAAATTCTTTAATTGCTAAGCTAGAATACTGTTGTGGCAAAGAAACCGCTTTATGACAGGACAGACAGCTGTATTTTATTCTTTGTAAACCTTGTTGTAACAACATATTCTAGAGTTATAAGATAAAACAATTGATAAAACATAAAGATTCTCCCTACAAAATTAACGTCCTGCTCTCAACATCACAAAATACCAAAATCTGCATTAGATGGGTTCTAAATACTTTAAACTTATTACGAGGGGGTGCTTATAAGTTCTTAGCCCAATCAAATTCCCGATGTCTTATGACAGAATCGACAGTGTCGTTGGAAAGAGGGGTTTGTTCATGCGTCGAATTGCAAGTCTTTTCTTGTTACAGAGGCTGAAAGGAAGCATGTCAGGCGACGCGCGCTATTTCAATAACATGGAGACACGAGCTGTAATCATTTTTTTTTTCTGTAAGGCAAGACACCGAAGGAAATTCACGCCATTCTGACAGAAATATTAGGGGAACATGCACCATCGTATGCTACCGTCAAAAACTGGGTGACCCAGTTTAAAAGTGGTGATTTTTCCACATGTGATGCGCCTCGTCCTGGACGACACAAAAGAATGACCACCCCGGAGATTATTGATCAAATTCACGAGCTAATCTTGGAAAACCGCTGGATTTCGGCTAAATCAATAGCTGAGCAACTGAGCATCTCACGTGAGCGGGTTGGGTCCATCATTCATGAAGATTTGGACATGCGGAAGCTCTCCGCGAAGTGGGTCCCGAAACGTCTGAACGCGTACCAAAAACGTCAACGGAGCCAGTCGTAATTAAAACCGTGATAGAAAATGAACTATAAACCTCGGCTTCTGTAGGAGAATAGAGACCTGCAGGGTTGGCCAAACTGAATGGTAATTAGAATCTACAAAATTATTGACTCAGAAAACAAAAATTTATTTTAACCTAAATTTTAATTCATGACAGCAGCAACTAGCATAATATGTGACCTACGTAAAACATACTTGTAAGAAGTGAGTTTTCATTTAAGCAAATACAATTTTATATTAGTTTAACCCTTTAAACACCGAGTTAAATCCCGTTTGCCATTTGGCGGCATTATAAGGAGCTCACCCTATTCTCCACATTAACAGGATAAGGGTTAAGTGTTTTGTCAAGTATTAGCATGATTATGACCCTTTAGGGTCGAAACATGAAGCTGTAAAAATTACCAAAACTAAAGACGTGTTAACAGTTTTTACTCATTAACTAAACTAGCACTCTTGAGTGACTCGATGCCAATGGAATTCCTCATAGTTTAGTTTTTGTCCATAATACTGTGAACTAAACTGGAAGCTGCAGACACGTCGATCTAAATACCTGAATTCAATATCCATCTTAGGATAAACTGGAAAGTAAATCATGCTCTCCAGTCTACGGATTCTACAGCGTATGTTATAGATTACCATTTTGTATGTAGCAGTCAGAAGAGTGTAAAGAATTCCTATGTCTGACCAAGTGTTTATTTTCTCGTGTTTGTCATATTAAAATTAGATGATTCTGAGTCCTCTGCAGTGTCGCAGCATCTTCTGTTGAAAACCGAAGGCGGTATGGCGTGTATTTCTTTTATTTGTGTTCTTTTCTTCTTTTTTTTCTTCTTCTTTTATCAGTTTTGACATCCAGCTCTCTTGACAGTGCGGTGCAACATATGGACAAAACCTGTCCTGGAGCACTAGTTTGTTGATTCATCCTGTACCCTATTTTTCTAAATTGTTTTTGTGAGCTGCGGGATCTTTACAAAGATCCTCTTGTACGTACATTCGTCATAATGAATGATAACGAGATGCATAGAATGGAATTAGAGGCGTGGGAAACCACATAGAACCAGAGGGATAAGTACGGCAGCGAGAAGCTTAAATGAACACAGATATTCAGGAAGATACCCTGTAATTATTTTCGGTGTCTGATGATATACCTAACACGAGTATCATCGTACTTTAAAACGACTATCATAGTGTATCGTAAAGCCAGAAACCTGGCTTGTAAATCTCATATATGCAGAATGGACATAAAATTAACGGCCAAACTTACTGAAGGTTTATCTACAACGCAGTATAAAAAAAAATATGAATACAAGATTTCTGAAGCATGGTTTCCGAGTTACGGTCTCCGTATGATTTACCCTCTAAACGCCGAATTAAATCCCAACTCTAAGTCCCAGCTCGCCAAATTATTCTGCGGGGTATTGAAATTTTGCGCATGCTTTTCGGAAAACCCGAATATTTCGAGAACTCAGCAGGATAAATTTGTGAAATAGAAAGCATTTTGTGGGGAAGGAAACAGACATTGTTCAGAATTGCTTAAAATGCTGTAATGCCCTTATTGCATAATGGAGAAGATAAGAATCCTAAAAAAAAACTTGTAAATATCGCATGTTCTTTTACTTGCAGTGTGGCCGAGGCTTCAATTGTTTGTACGGAGGCCGGACGAAAAATGTCTTACATGTTGTTTTTTTGTGTGGTAATCTGCAAAACAGTTTCGGTCCACACAAATCGCCACGTCACACTTGACACATTTGAAATCACAGTTCGCTTCACGCCCCTAGTTAAACACATGCGACATCGCCTTTTCGTGAGATTGCGGCCAGACCAGTGCTTATTGTGACTTGTGTCCAGTCTTCCGATCTTAGTATTACTAGGAGCTCACCATTTTCCCCACGTTAGTAGGCTAAGGGTTAAAGAAAATGCTCCAAGTGTCCACACTGAGCTTCGACGAAGTACGCTTCACTGCTGGATAGTGCATTAATAGAGTGCATGAAGGTTTAGTTTTACCATTTTACTATACTATTCCACTTTTTTAATCTTAAGTAAGAATTTTCATATTTTATCATGTTTTAATGTGAACGAAATGGGATCCCATTGAGTAATATTTTTACTGTGCCCTAATTGTTGTCCTTAGATGGCCTGATAATGGAAGGTCACGGCCGAAACATGCAGCAAAATATCATCTAATTGTAATTATTGCATCTTGTTTGATGTATGTTGTGTATTGACGGTGCATAATACATTATACAAATGCTGAAGAGTGTCTGATTTGCTGGAAAAACCCAGGTGTCGTACGTATCACCTGAAGTCCATTATGTATCTGTTGTTTGCAAGTGCTGGATATCACTAACTTCTGTAGCTTAAACAGTAGACTTTAGATCTTTCGAGAGATAGATAAAAATCAAAGGTATTTAAAGCAGGAGAAAAATGAGGTCTGCTGTTGTCCACAGTGTCCTATTCATTTTGCCGGAAACACGCTGTTCAAGGATTTCCGAAGAACAAGAAGAAAATGTGCTGGAGCGTTATCATGCATGAATCATAAATGAATTCTAGTCTGCATCTGAACGTCTTGCAACAGCTGTGGGATGACTTACTTTAGGAAATCATCGTAAAATAGCCCCAGTTAGACGTGGTGGAAGAGAGTAGTGCCCGAAAAGTCTGTCTTCTGCAGTGTTTGCATGGAAACAAACGGAGAATATTTTGAATATTTTTAGTCTATACGGTGGTTGGCTAGACGCTGGGCGACAAAAAATATTTTTTTAAATAATTGTCCAACGAGATGCAACACTAAGAAGTCTATTTATTATTCTGCATGTTTCGGGTGCTAACCACACCCATCATCAGTAATACACAAAACTGTAACTACAGCCTCCGGTACTGGTCATATATTTATGCAGCTACCTCCCTCCGACGTGGCCACGTTGGACAATTATCAAAAATTTTATCAGTGATGCACGAAACCGTGAACATAAAATTGACCAAAAAGTCGTTTTTCGATCCCCGGCAGGAACAAGATATTCTTCTCGAAAGAGTCCAGAATGACTCTGACACACCCGCCACCAGACTCCTTTATAAATGCAAAGTGCGGCCTCTTTCCGTGGAGGAAAAGAGCCCGCAGTTAGCATTTTGTGCTGCAATTTGAGAGAGCCAGCAGTTACAAACCCATCAAAAAGGCCAGACCTCACACTAGACAGTAGGGTTACTGCGTTATTTTTCTACTGTTCAAATAGAAGAGTGTTTAAATAACACACAATTAATGTAAGTCATCCAAATCATTTATTTTCTCTTAGGGTTTGTTACAGGTAATAATAACTGATCACATGCTTTGAGTCATGAGCTGATAACTATCCATTTTATGACATACCGTGCAGACAGCAGACTCCATGGAGTTGAGTATTTCCAGAACAACTCACAGTTGCTCGGATGGTCAATAAATTCTAGTCATTTCATACCGAATTATTTCGTGTACAGTCCCCAAAATTTCTGTCTAATATTTCATAAAGTTCTCTTATCATTTCGGTGAGAAGTTTTCATACTTCTGCCGAATCCACAAGCTGGAAGACCATCATTTGTCAGCTGTCCGTGTTTGTCTATTCATTACATGGCAGTTACCCTCCGCCTTAGGAGGGTCTCCTCCATTTGCGACCTGAGGGTAGGCATTACCGTGTTGGTAGAGCACCCACTTAAATTACTCTGATTTGTCTACGTGGTGCTAATGTTTTATGACTGCAGATTTGAAGTAATTATACCTTCACAACGGAAAATGCGTTTCTTAAATAATTTATTTGTTTACTGGTGACAAATAACTAACATTACAACCGTTAGTGTTACGTAATCACAGTACTGAAGAATCATTTTATAAATAAGTCGTCTTATTTCCTTCTGAGTTGTGTACAAACCCATGAATTTCGTTCATGGCAGTCGTTATGCATGTTTTTTAACACTATGACAATGCTGAATTATATCAGGCTCTATTGTTATCGAATATTACTGCTTTTGTTTATCCAGCGCACGGACAGTTCTTGCCCAATGAATGCCAATGTGTTGAGAAATGTGCGTGTGGCACTTCCAGTACCGTTAGATGGTCTATCTACAGCTGCTGGGACAGTGTTTTTATAAATGTCGCTTGACCGCAAGTTTGGAGACCTTCTTCAAAAAGAATATAAGAATGTCATGTCATGTGCTTCAGACGTTAGTGTGACAGAACTTTTATGTTGCAGTGACACAGTAATAATTGCAAACATTTATTATATTCAGTCCCAGTTTCTCCTCTACATACATGCGTAATAGAAGCAACTGACGTTATGTATTGTATGTAGTGGATATGTAATTGTGTTGTGTTGTAATGGGTTTAGCTATGTGACTTCTACACCTAACACCATGGGGTCATGACGAATGTTCAGATACTGCCATAACACACATGATTTCTAGGGAACCCTTACACTTTGGACTGAGTTGGTTTATTTGAAAGTTGGATCCCTGAGCTCTGGCGGCACGACGAACCAACAAGAAGACACAGGCTCTTGTTTATTTCTGTATCAGAAAAAAAAGCCATATGGGAGTCACTGAGCATGTTTATGTGTGTCTGAAATAGAGAAAATGAGAGATGGAAATAGTGTAGTACTGGGGAGCAGAGCTGTGTATGGCGTGAAGGTGGAGGGTAGGGTTTGTATGAGTGACGATATTTTTGGCCATTCTTGTAAATTTTAACGTAAGCACTGCGGAATCTTGTTTCCACTGAGAGAAGGCCGGGCCTAAAGGCCACATACTGAGCTATAGGAAAAAATAAAATGTGTAAAAATGTTCAGTGTTTTCAGCTTTCCTAAACAAGATATCTGTTTCTCAGACGATTGTAATACTGGCATTTCCTCTTGCCAGATTATTGAATGTTGAAACTTCTTAAAGGAGAAGTAAACTTTAGTGTAACAGCCTTGAGCGACGGATCTTGGAAGATCTGTTTAAGATTGCGATTCGGAAGTTTTCGTGTAGCCGTTTAAGATCATTCAGAACCTCTTTTAAACGCAATTCGTAACTGAAGCTATCTTTGTACTCTACTACTTTCACCATTTTATACTACACTGAGTAAATTTAATGAAGCCTGTCAAAACTTAATCTTATGACAGCCGTTAATATGTCGTCACTTCTCAGCCTCCTAAATGCATCTTCCACGCGAATCTTGAAATTTCATGACAAAACCAGTAAGCTTTATAATTTCCCTCACGCATGATAAATGTCTTTTAAAGAGACGAACATTATGCCGAGGTCATATTTGGTATTTTCTTATTCTATTTCACAGACCGACGTGTTTTAACACTTTGATTTTCAACTTAGGTAAATCTGATACATATAATAACAACACAAACAGTAATTTTTCCTGATTTTTTGAATGAAATGACTGTTGGTCTACGTTATTTTCGAGGTAAGTTCTCTTGGGTTGATAGTCTTAATTAGTTCGCTACATTAGATACTTTGCTTTCTGTTTGGCCATAAGCCTTCAAAATGATATAATTTATACGTAGGAAAATATATCTTAGGTTTCTTGTGTTTTATTATTATTATTATTATTATTATGTTGTTAGTAATAGTAGTAGTAGTAGTAGTAGTAGTAGTAGTAGTAGTGGTGGTGGTGGTGGTAGGAGTATTAGTAGTAGTAAGCGGTAGTAGTAGTGGTAGTAGTAGTAGTAGTGTTGGTGGTAGTATTAGTAGTAGTAGCAGTAGAAGTAGTAGTAGTGGAGTAATGGTAGTAGGAGTAGTAATAGTAACAATAGTAGTAGTAGTAGTAGTAGTAGTGTTGTAAAATCAGAGATGAAACGGGTGGCATATATTATGCATTTGGGAGAAAAGAAATGCGTACAGAGTTTTGATGTGGAAACCCAACGAAATCATTACTTGGAAGACATAGGCGTATATGGGAGGATAATATTAAAATGGGTTTCAAAAGATTGGTTTGGGAAAATGTAGAGTGGATTCCACCGACTCAGAGTACGGAAAAATGCCAGGCTGTAGTGAAAGCATTCATGCAACTTCGGACTTCAGGAAATGCTGGAAATTTGTTGACTATCTGAAACCCCATTAGCTTCTCAAGAAGAATTCTGTTCCATAAATGACTCTGTGGAACAGAGTTTTTCTGGAGGAGATCATATTTCCTCAATTAGTCAAAAAATTTCAACAAAATGCCGGAAGTGCATTATCATACTCCAAAGATTTTGCCAATCGTCTCTCTCCTTAGCTAGATTAATCCAATTCAAAACCTCCCCTTTCTATACCTTTATAATGAATATTAATATTATCCTCTCACCTACGCCTAGATTTTCCAAATGATCTCTTAACTTTAAATTTACCCATCAAAATTCTGAATGCATTCTTGTTGTCCCCTTATATGCCACGTCACCCCATCTCATTTTCGTTGATTTTACGAACGGACTATCTGGTGAGGAGCAAATATCATTAAGCTTTTAATAAAATAATTTTCCCCAGTCTCCTTTTAATTCCTCCCACTTAGGCCTAAGTTTCGGAACGCTCTTCTCTGACACCCTCAGGCCATGCTTTTCCTTTAGTGTGAGGGACAACGTCTCACACCCATAAAAAACAATAGACATCGTTACAGTTATGTTTATGGCGATCTTTACATTTTTAGGTAGCAAAGAGTAACATAAAAGATTCTGCAGAGAATGGCGGCAGGCATTACCTGAAATCTGCTCTTCATTTCTTCATGCATGCTGCTCTCATTTGTTAGTATCGTTCAAAAATATTTGAATCTTACCACAAAGAACCCTGCTCCATTACCTTTCTTCTTATATTCTTCATTATGAACCTCAACAGCGTTGCTTTTCAGCATTATGTCAACAGATTGCCTGAAGATCAAGAAGTATAACCAGATTCCAATACGACATACATAGTGGTTGTTCCCAGGCAAGGGCATGTGTTCCATGTAGCCTAATTGAAATAAAATTACTGAATAAATTTTACAAACGTTTAAGGACATAACGTTGTCCTGAACCCCGTTACCATTCACGTACTCTACAAATGGACGATTAGCCAGCACGTGGGAGAGGAAAGGAATACAGACTAGGTGGGTCAGAAAAGGTGTGGATGCAGTAAATACAATTAAATCTACATCAAGGGTGGGAGGGGCGTTTGCAGACGAGATAAGAAATGTTTCAAATCGTTACATTTCAGACGCTACATGCAAGAGAATCTCCATAAAACGAAAGACAAGTCTGATTTGTTAAGGATTCTACGCGGACATGATATGTTGCAGCATTAATAGGAGAAGTAAATTAAATGAGAAAATTTTAGCAGTGGTTCATTGCATGATTCATTTTTAGGGGTGTATAGTGTATAGTATGGTGATAACACACAATATATAAACATTTTTGCACATGACCCATGTGATATAAATTTCTGTAAATAATGGGCAGGGCATGTGGCGCGTATGGGGGAGGAGAGGGGGGCGTATAGGTTCTTGGTGGGGAAATCGGAGGGAAAGAGACCACTGGGGAGACCTAGGCGTAGATGGGTGGATAATATTAGGACGGATCTCTAGGAGGTGGGATGTGGGTATGTGGACTGGATTGGGTTTGCCCAGGATAGGAACAGGTGGCGGACGCTTGTAAGTGCGGTAATGAACCTTCGCGTTCCGTGAAATGCGGGGAATTTCTTGACTAGCTGCAAACCAGTTGGCTTCTCAAGAAGGACTCTGCACCATGGAGTAAGTAAGTAAGTAATGGTTTTCTGGTAGGCTACTTTCTATTAATAATTTTTAATACATATTTTGTAACGTATTACGTAACGGAAGAGATCTCTTTCCTAACCACAGTCATAAGGTTTTGTTGAATGTTTCTTAGCAGAGAAGTAATAAAAGAAGAAATACTGTCTGTCATTGCATAACTTTAGTGCGTAAACTATAAATGGAAGCAACATGTTTCGGCTACATCTGTATTCTAGAAGCACAACGGTTACACCTAAAAATGAAACTTGTTCCCCAGTCGACTTATATACGGTGTTGTGTATGATTGCATTGCACAACCACCCTCCCCCCCCCTCCCACTGTGGAGCTGAGGTCCACCGCGAACCATGGCCTACTCATTCTTGAGGTTTCCAGATCACACACAACGACGCACCACATTCAGTAGGACTCCTCTGGACGAGTGATGAGCTCGTCGCAGTGAACTCTACCTGACAACACACAAGAAAGACAAATATACAGGCTGCCGACGGGATCCGAACGCACTATCCCAGCAAGAGAGCGGCCGCAGACCTATACCTTAGACCGCACGGCCACTGGGATCATCTGTATGACTGTACACAGGAAGTATGTACATTTTTATCAACAGCACAACGGGGATGATCCACCTTACAATAATCAAAGTGCAGGCGTATTATGGTAAACTCCCAGGGCGTAAGTACGTAGAATGACATTAAATTATATGAGGGAATAGAAGTATAGCTTCTTTCTTTCTGTACCTCGGTGTAGTTAAAGGTGTGTGGCCAACTCTGTGACCAGTCGCTCTACTGCCGGTAGCCATGGAGTAGCTGCCGTGTGTGCCCCAGGGCCGGTCTGGAAGCTCCGGAGAGAATAAAAATTTCAAGTTTAGGTGCGCATAAAATTCAAGCAAGCACTCTTATCTCAGCGTATACGTAGGGATTAGAAACATTCAGACAGTATAAAGAATGCGTAATAACATATTCAGATGCGACCTAATAAATTTCTGCAGGATCTCGACGCGGATCTTTGACGTCAAGTAAGGGCTGTTGAGACCTAGGGTCACAGGAGGGCATGAATATCTGCAGACTGAAACCAACAAATCTGGAACTAGATGCATCCCAATCAACAACATATGCTTTGTCACACAACCTAGATCATGTAACGTTGTTATTCCGTTGTTTGTGACACTGTCCTTGAATGAATAAACCCGGACACTGAATGCTCCGTGCCGACCCTGGACCGCTTCTGTATCGTATACAGGTATCTCGATCACGCTCCACCTGCACCAGAGAGCGTGGGAGAGCCATGAGTGTCTTCTCTTAATTTCTTATCTTCTTCATAACATTTCTTCCATCTTGTGTCTATCCACTGAAAGGATATGCCTGGACAGCACCGTCAAAGCTGAAGAAAATTCTGACACTTGGCTTTTTCTGGATACGGGGTCTTATTGAAACAAATTGTACTGAATAAAATGAATGATTATTTATTATGATATCGTGTGAGTTCGTGGAAGAGTACTGTACATATCCACTGACCATTTTCATACTTTCTTGAGTTAATGAAAGACTGTGACAGGGGATCGAAATTATCCAAAAATTGAATCAAAATAAAGGAACTCCACTAGTGACTTGAAAGTTGTGAACGTCGATGTTCCAGATTTTGACATTTCGTGATCTCCCATTTTGGTGCCATTGTTTCGACTTTTTCATTATTATTTCAAATTTATCAGAATGATATCATATGGCTGGCGAGTAAACTTCCTTTTCCATCCTGCTGTTTCGCAGATCGCTGCCAGCACATCCAATACTCTCTGTCGGTACGCGCGGTTGAATCCTTTCATGTTTTATGGAGTGAGACTATCATATTTTGTGCTTCCGAAAGTGATTATACTCTATTAATCATATATTGTTCATGCTTTTATTCTGTTTATGCTATTTTATATTATTATTATTACTAGTATGTTGCGATTTCTTGGAAACGAACTGTACAATGTTTGTGATTAGTGAGTTTTTTTGTCGATCCCATAAAATCACGAACTACGGCAAAACAATATTTATTTTAGTGTACTCTTATGACGTCAGTTATTGTTAAATAGTTTTTCTGTTATTCATTGCCTTTGCGACCAGTAATGGTTTCGTTTTGAAATAAAAGAGCCTAAAAGAAAACAGTCAAAACTGACTCTTATTGCGCCATGCAAAGCTAGAAAGAGTCATGAATGGGGAAAATATTTTCTTTCTTCTGTCCTTTTTGTATTGTTAGCGCTTTCTCAAGTTTCTAATGTACTGATTTTCCGTTACTTAATAAAAAAAAGTTTTGCAATTTGCTTTGTAAGTATGTAGAAATTGTTTTAAGAATATAGTGTTTGTTTTTTGATTCGAAAAATTTGAAGATAGTGGCGTTTGTAAATACACTGTAGTTTTGTGTTCGTGGAACCAGCTGGTGGGCTTCATTCAGAGTTGCGCGTGTGCCTTCCAAACCCCCCCCCCAGCCCCCTTCCAACTGTGGCTCGGGTAGCAGACACTCCAAGATGTAACATCTGAACATACAGGCAAAGGAAACCTATCTCCCCAGAATCAGACAGATCACCTCATGACGTTCTAATTACAGACCACAGGCCATCACAGCTCACACAGAGACATGTAATAGGTCAAGGACTTAAACAAGATTTACAAGAGAAACATAGCAGTGTGGGCCCTAGCTTACACATGAGAGTATATTTTAAGATAAATAATATTTGGGGTTTTCTTGCAGTAAGTGCTGCCTTTTTCCTTTCCCGAAATCCCCTTCCTTAAAACGCTGTTATACAGGGTTATTCAAAATGATTGTCGGGGTGTTAACAACTTGTCATACACAATACACTTGAGGTAGGAGTATATGTGTGTTTTTTTTTATTTAATAGAACAACACCCCAAGTTTTTGTTACATACCTTACAGATGCTGTATATGTGCACCCTTTGTGATTCTACAAACAATAACACGATAATCGAGTTCTTTCCAAACTGTTTGTAGCATGTCAGTGGTTATGGTTTCAGTGGCGGTTCTGATTCGTACCTTCAGTTCCGGGATACACACGCACCCTGTCTCTTGAAACTGTGCATACCAACTTCGAATGGAATTGTCAGATGGTGGTTGTTTCCTGAATTTGGTGCGGAATTGCCGCTGGACAATTGTACCCCGACAATCATTTTGAATTACCCTGTCTTTCAGTAGAAATTCAACCAAAAATACTGTTGCGTAATTGAAAATCACCATCTTCAGAGATCTGACGTCACGTAGCATTGTATAAATTTACCGAAGTTTCGGAGGGATATATCACTTCCATTTGCACGAGAGACCTTCGAATGACTGTCTTTTACCCTGACGATGAATGCAATTATATTCGTTTATGGATATCTCACAGACTGCACTGTCAGACCACAAACCACTGTCTTCAGACGCACTCAATGTATTTTAAACAAGCTATTATTTTTCTCCAACCTATTCCTTCATCAGGAAGTCTTCTTAGTTGTTATTATAACGCTTTCAAATATTCATTTATCACACAACGGACCATCCGAAATAGTTATGTTAACAACTATGAAGATTCTTTGATGATGGAAGGTGTGGTGCGGCGAAACATTTTGGAGAATTGATAGTGTGTAAAGAATGCGTGTGCGTGTAAAGTTGATTCTGCAATCTAATCATCATACGATGCACGGTACATACGATATTAAAATAAGCTGTGTTCAGAGCCACAGTCACAGGCATCACAAACACGCATAATATCAGACCAGTAGCTTTTTCAGAGCTAAAGTAATTTTGCCGTAAGAAATCAATGTGCAAGGCCAATAGAAATAAGGAAAACCATTTTCTTCTTTAAAAAAAAAAACTTACATGCTAAAGAGTATATGTTTGAAATTGGTGTAGAATGTTAGTTTCCCTGCATCTGGAAGAGTCTGTGCCTTCTAGCAAGTTGCTTCAGTGAGGCAAGCTGGTCGATGTTATCTGATCTGTCAGGGTAGGTACGATTGATAGTGGTGCGTAGAAGACAATGCTCAGTATGAGACCCTGGATACTAAGATATCTTCTCAGAAAACGTGGTCTGGTTTTAGTTTTGCCCTTCGGATTTAACTTCAGAATAAATTCATGGAAAGGAATCTTATGTACAAAATTACTTACTGACTCCAAGGTGCAGAGTCCTTCTTTAGAAGCTAACCGGTTCTCGGTTAGTCAAGAAATTACCCGCATTTTATGGGACCCGAAGGTTCATTACCACACTCATAAGTGCCCGCCACCTATCCATGCTCTGAGCCGGATCGATCCAGTCCAAGCTCCCAAACCCCACTTCCTGAGGATCCTTCTTAATATTATCATCCTACCTACGTCTGGGTAATCAAAGTGGTATCTTTCCCTCAGGTTTCCCCACCAAAAAACTCCTCTCCCCATATGTGCTACATGCACCGCCCATCTAATTATTTTTAATTTGATCACCCGAACAATACTGAACAAGGAGTACAGACCATTAAGCTCCTCATTATGTAATTTTCTCCACTTCCCTGTTACCGTGTCACTCTTAGGCCCCAAATATCCTCCTCGGCTGATGCCCAAAGACGAAAAAAAAAAAAAGGACGCGGGGCAACGGGAGGTACTAATGTGGGGTGGGGGGGG
>Ga0123354_10011360_pt1 | contig 13750 bp, 3 predicted proteins | sample TergutLab28metaG_2_FD_97872 | JGI IMG/M metagenome (GOLD analysis project Ga0123354, IMG submission 97872) | Labiotermes labralis P4 segment gut microbial communities from Petit-Saut dam, French Guiana - Lab288 P4 | ecosystem: Host-associated > Arthropoda: Insects > Digestive system > Gut ... | reverse complement strand
TATTATCCGGACCAACAAATGCATAACACACACACACACACACACACACACACACACACACATATATATATATATATATATATATATATATAAACAATATTTTATACATCGTAATTATTCCTACATGTTTCAATGCATCTGCATCATCTTCAGGAAGTCTAAGACTCCTTGACGATGATGCGGATGCATCGAAACATGTAGGAGTACTTAAACGATATATAAAAGTTTGTTAATATAAATAAATATAATGTACATATATTGAGCTTTTTTGTTCTGGACAATAAAGAATTCTGTATATTTTAAATAGGCCGTATCCTCTTCCTTGGACATATCCCCAATTAACAGACTCAAATAATACAATTCATGTGCCTTCTATTATTACTAATATTTTAAGAGTGCTGTGAAGCTGCACGTATTATAAACAGTTTCACTATTTAAAGTTCACAATCTTCGTAAACATTGTTCAATCTATACACATAAATAACACTCATTATAATGGTGTTTCTTTTCTTCAGAAGTAGATGGATTCAAACATACAAACGTATTGAATAAAACTGTTTCCTGCATCCAAGGGTAGAAGACTTCCCTCACCATCAATGGTACTGTGCGTATCTGTAAAATGTCACAGTGTCGTGTCTCGAAAGAACATAAACTTCAGTATCTCTCAGACGCATCAAACCTGTCACTATTTATTTCATAAAATTTCATTAACTACATTTCAATGGCAATTTAAGCTTCTCAATTGTGACATAAAATCCTTAGACGTCTTTCGGCTTTAATAGAAGTTGAAAGAAATGGGTAATGAACGGGGCTTCATGATGCGTGCTTCTCACCAAATATTATTTGGATGATGTAGGTCGGAGTGAGTGGCGTGCATTGGTGTTTTTCTAGAGAAATGAGAAGGAAACAGAACGTTTGGAAGATCTAGGCGTCGTTGTGATAATAATATTAAAACGGATATAAAAAGAATAGAGTTGGATGTTTTGGACCAGATTTATCAGGCTGAGGATAGGGAACAGTGACGGACTTCTGTCAATACGGTAGTGAACCTTATGGTTCCATCGAAGTCTGGGAATTGCTTCGCTACCTGAGAGTCTATTGGACTTGAAGAAAATGTTGTGCCCTGTGGTATTAATCTTCTTTACTCGTCTTGTCTTAATGTGCATCACTAGCTGCACATTAAGACACCTGAATGCTCAGCATTATATATGGTTCTCACACAAAGCATCCATTATTTTCCTAAGCGGAAATATCTAGTTGGTCTCTCTAACGGTAACAGATTACCTGTCACGTTATCAGAGAACAAAAGACAAGCGTTACATTTCACATAGTTTATTTTCAGATTCTACGCTATTCTGTTTGGATTTATGTATAAACTGATCCGCTAAAACCTGTGTCATATTCAGTACCATATCAGCAAGACGGACTATGGCTGCACTGCAAGATCCTGAAAGCAAGGTACTAAACTCCTTCGAAACGTACGTAAATATTTACCGGTCAACAATGCGTAGGAATGCAATATAATTAAATCTTAAAAGCGAAATAATTATAATGTAATACACAGCTATTTATGTCGACGTGTAGATTTGTCTTCAGGAACGAACTGGATATTTTGGGCAAATAAATGTTGGAACGCTCATACTAAATACTTTACAGACTGCAAGATTCAATATTTATTTAAAATTTAAACGTTACTCAACGTACTTACTTACTTACTTACTTATTCCATCGAACAGAGTCCTACTTGAGAAGCTAACTGTTTCTCAGCTAGTCAAGAATTTCTCCCCATTTATTGAAACCGAAAATTTATTACTGCATTTACAAGTGCCCGCCAACTGTCCCTATCCTGAGCTAGATACGTCTAGTTCATGCACCCACATCCTACTTCCTGAAGAGCTATTTTAATACTATCTTCCCATCTACGTCTGGGTCTTTCTAGTGTTCTCGTTCCCTTAGGTTTCCCCATCCAAACCCTGCATACACATCTCCTCTCTGCCATAAGTGCTACATGTCTCGCTTATCTCATTCTTCTCTATTTCATCACCGAACTATTTGGGTGAGCATTACAGATCATAAAGCTAGTCAATATGTTGTTTTCTCAACTATACGTTGCTCAGATAATAAAGAAAGTCCTTCTTTCTCGAGAAAGAGAAATTTTTTTTTATGTTTCGTTGACGGAGCATCCCGATACATCTGTTCCATCCCAACCCGGCCAACAAACAGGCAATTGAAAAGCACATCACGTGAAAATTGTTGCATACGTACAGTATACCTCCTGATGATTGGCTACAAATATGACCGAAACATGTAGAGGTTGGTTGACGAAATAAACTGACGATAAATAGTGCATCAAGTTGGTTTTATTGCACTAAAAGAACTACCTTCTATTGATTTTTATATATCTTTCCCTTGTACTAACTTTTCATGTTCTTCTTCATTTTGCCTCATCTTCGTCCTCCCCATTCTTACCCCTACAAACGTAAGTACATTCATAGTGCAGAAGGGCTATACTACCGTCGTAATATCGATTGCCCGCTTCCACAGCTGCTAAGGACGAGTAAAGTGTTTGATCCAGAAGAATCCTCAGTTGCAATGAAGAATACTCCCTGCGTAATGTATAGAAGATGTAGACAGCAGACTTCCACAACTAAAGAATGATTTGTGTGTTGTGTTTGCAGCTATCATAAACAAACGGCTTGGAAAATCCAGTCAACATTTTGTTTCGACCTTGAAAACAAAATCCATAATTATAATAAAACATAATCTATAGCCCACAGCTATAATAAACTCCGATACACTGCAAAGACAACATTATTGTACACACTGCGCATGCGCCCGTTTGTTAACGGCGCTTTTGCCCCCTCTGCAGTCAGTAGTAACGTCGCAATGCATCGCGACGGCCAGTAGCAAACTTATACCTCTGTCTCCTTCACTCTCATTCACATCTACTATCGCCTCTCTCTCGGATGAATCTCTCTTTTCCTTCGACAGTCTGCCACCCTACCCAGTCCTAGCATCACAACGTGAAACCTACACGCCATGTCACAGTGCCGGCTGTGAACGCTGCGTCGGTAACGTGTGGTCGCTCTGGATATCCGTCGTGTGTGAATGCAGTGATGAAAACGTGTGCAGTGAAGTGGCGGGAAGTTTAGTTTCGGTGACGGTAAATTTGTGTTACTACTGCGCCTCAGTTCTATGTCCTTAAAAAGAGTGAAATATTTACTAATGAAAGCAGAAAATTGTTACTTAACCTAACTAAAAGTTACTACAAGACACATAATTACGTAATTAACATTCTTTAATTTCAATTTAACCTAAACTTAATTCTTTTGATAAAATACAACTGAAATATTTAAAGTTAACAATCAGTCAGTTGTAGGTGTAGCAGGGCGGGGCGGGTAGGGGGTGGTTTCGGTAAGAATGGAAGATTTATATTACAAGTTTGTTCTGCGAGATATGTTACCAGACTTCAATTCAGCTTGAAATATCAACATTTGTCACCCGTCGCATACTATTAATGGCAAAAATGCTAGGAAGGTATTGACAGCGTAAGTTCTATCTTAAAAAATTCTTACACTCTTAATTAAAGGACAAGTTTTGCTCGTTTTCTAACAAACCGTTGTCAATATGCATGTTAAAATTACATATTGAAGTAGGTGGAAAATTCAATTAAAATATATGGCAGACTTTAATGTGACTGAAAAAATGTGCATCTTAAGAAATGCACCGTCTTTAACTCTCTAAGGCACTTGCGTTAGTGCGTGTATCAGAATCTGCAACGCTCATGAACTCTTCATTGTCTCCCCCACCGTCCCGTCCCACCAGAGGCCATTTAGGTGTTCCTATGATTCTGGCAAGAAAACGATTTTTTTTACAGCGAACATCTTTAATAATATTTTTTTAATGGAGACTCTGCTTAACATTGTGATGTGAAAATGTAATTTTTACATATTACTGAAATGCTTCAACTTAAAGCCATAACGGACTGGAGGTTTCATAATTCTACATCTTTCCTTTTAGTCTGTACATTCTATTTCGTCAGAGCGATTCTCTGTACTCGTAATATTCGACGTTCAATTGAGTTAATAATCCGCTTAACTCCGAAATGTAAGATCAATACAAATTCTCATCTCATTTTTAAACACGTGACACCAACAAAAACACACATTTTTGTGACGCAGGATCTCAACTAGTGCCTTGGCTTTGTCATTGTTGAGGTTTTCAGATCACACAAAATTAAGACACATGCGCCTATTAGGACTCCTCTGACTGAGTGATCAGCACGTCGCAGAGCCCGCTACCTACAAGACACAAAATAAACGCAAAACACTAACATCCATGCACTCAGCGGAAAAAGAAACCCGCGATGCCAATAATTAAGCGGTATAAAATCTGTGTCTTAAACCGCAGGGCCACCAAGATCAGAAAAACAATAAGAACGGGAAGCCTTAAATTAATCTTTTCCGAAAGGCACAAAAAATTGTTTAAATCTTTCAAGTAAAATATTATGTAAGAAATTAAATTCTAAGGGGTAGAGTTTAAAAAAAAGTTGTTATAAATTACATGGAAAATTAAAATCTGTAATAAATAACGGTCTACCATTTCGGAAATTAGCCACCCAATTCAAATAATCACTATACTCATAACACTCAAATTCGCAAGTCTCTTCTACGTTACTGTCGTTCGATTCGTTGCCATAAACAACTCCGTGTTATACTTGATACTGCCTTGCAGATGACTATAAAGATTAATGGCTACTGAAATGTCACACCGAGTTTCTTTATAAATAAGTGCCGGTGGCGTGAAGGGACATGGCAGCCCCATGTCAAACCCAGAAGATCGAGGCCACAGATTCATCCGAAAAAACACTACGCATTGACAGGCATACATGACGTCTTATGCAAGCAGAAGGTAGTACTCTTTAATGACACCGTCCTCGCGAATTGATTTATTAAACTTACTTGACACACTATTAGTAACGCAGTTTTGAAACAAGAACAAACCTTGAATTATTCCCCTTCCAATTAGAACGGCGAAGGGAAGAGCCTAATTAGGGCACTTAAATTTTCGTGCGAGGATAAAAATCAAATCGAAGCCTAAAGAGTGAATGAAAACTTGGGCTTGATTCAGCTCGTTCTAAATGTGGAGAATTGGCGTGATGTTATGCAAAAAAAAAAAATTAATGAAATTTCGGGGCCCGTAAAGAAGGGAATTTCTTTACCGCTGATTGTCTCTCAGTTGCTTCACATGAAGTCCGCTGTTTTGAGCGGGAAAATTAGAATGAGATTCCTTTGTGCTAATAGGCCTAGTACTGGCGGCATGTCTCTAAGCCCTAAACGTCACACTTCACAGGCTTTTGACGCCGGACAGTCACAACTCCTTATCGAATCATACATACAGCTTCGATTCATAGAGCTTTCACGTGTTGAAAATTTATTTTGGGGTTTCTCACCGCGGCGTTACGGACTTTTCAGGGCTTCTGGCATACTACGTGGACACTCATCGACGTTTCGAAGGAATTTATCTCTTAAGCTTAGGGGTCAAGCAGTTTGCTCTCTTTGGATCGCTTATATCTGCAGCTGATGACGCTACATTCTTTCGAAATCTCCGGTGCTTTAACACTTGACAAGGCGCAACACCCTATACTACATGAATATTTCTTCGATATTTCATCTAAAGGTATGCACAGATGAATTAACAAAGCGAAACTCAGTAGAGCTAAATAATTTTAAGTTCTGTCGATGAATGTCTGTTAATGTTCCTTCTGTTTTGGGATTGTTTCCTCTTGTGGCCTTGAAAAGTGTTGCCGAAGTTTTCAAGAAACTTTTTGCCTCTATCTTTCAAACGAGCACAACTACCCTTTTCACCGTCTCTACTTTCTCGGATTGGATTTTTTATTCCTACCATGACGCACCGCTTTTCCGAGGGCCAGCCTGTATTTATAACTCAAACTCTTCCCTTTTTACTCTCTTCAAAGCTGAAGATGTAAGAAAAATTCTCACATGTCAGAAATATAAATCAGTACAGTAAGGTGCACAGAACTAAGAAAGTACGAATCTTAACGACATTATTATTCATTCATGCCATCAGAAACAAGAAGGCGCGGTAAAAATCACATTCACTTTGCGTCAACATGCCTAGATGGATAAATTTACAGCGAGAAACTTCATGAACGCATTTTCATGATGCGAACTAATTTGTGAAGGTGAACTGAACACTTATAGGTTATTACGCAGCAAGTAGTTGTAATTCCTCTCCGACGTTTCGGGACAACCTATATGCCACATCTTCAGGTATCAGTAATACAAAAGAACTCCTTGAAAATAGAACCGATAGGTTGTCCCGAAACGTCGGTAAGGAATTACCACTAATCGCTGCGTAATAACTCAGAAGAGTGCAATTCTGATCTACTTCTCGGCGGAAGCCTGAAATCATGCGTGATTTTTTAAGGAATTTTTCACTGACATCAATAGTAGTTTAATATATATGTCAGTATTGGTGAAAATCTAGCATTAACTGTTAATATCACGTTACACGTGCCAACAAATATTACGTCAAAAACTTTTCACCCCCCCCCCACCCACCCACACACACACACACACAGCGTTAATGCAGACTCCAGTGGAAATGTGGCGGCACACGATGACCCACGGGAGGGGCAGTGAAGGGGAAACTGGCGAATGGAGTGGGTACCCAGTACTCTTCACACTGTCTCAGAACATGGTGTATCCAGCATTACTACCGCTGATGCACACACCTCGGCTGCCAGTAGTCGACTGAACTGACGCCACAGCCGATTTAAATGGACTCGTCCATTTCGCCGAAAGACTAAATCTGGTTTCTGCGCGTGTTCCATTACATTTCAACTGGCCTCTACATCATGTAACTCTTACCACAAACAGCACTTACTTCCCTACACGCCAGTAAGCATTTGGCCTACATAATGGAGAATATTTTTGCTAAGAAGTAAGAACTGAATTTTTAAATAATGCTACTTAGATGACACACAAACGTAAGAGGCTTAAACTTGGCGGCGGACAAGCTTAAGACCCTTCAAGTGACTAACCAGCCGTTATAGTGAAGGCTAGGTACGATAACACTTAATGCGCTGCACAAAGGCAAGACTGAGAGTAGTCCTACATATATTTTATATAAATTCAGTCTGTAGTCTGTCTTACGACAGGTCCTTAGTCTCTTCTAAAGCGATTACCCCACAGAGTGCAATCTAGTGCTTCCTCTTCTAATTTATAGTAACCTCTCGCTTCCTTGAGGTCATCCAATACATGCTTACGTCTTCTTCCTCTTCTTCCTGCCACTAATATCCTTCTTTCTATCATTCCTTCAATATTGTATATTAGAAGGTAGTTACTACGCAAGATGTGACCAATCCAGTTAGCCTTTCTCCTTTCTATGTTTCATGTGGTTCATTATAATTTAAAGCTTCGTAATATTTAATAATTTGTAAGAATGTGAACAATTTATATGGAATGAGTTTTCTTTCAATGGACAGACTCCTCATCTCGTGAGGAAAATCAACTCAGTAATTCTCATAGCCACAAAAAATATAATCACTGTTCCCAGTGTAGCCTCGGCACCACAATTGACTAACCGTCAGTTGCAAAACAGATTGTATATGGACACATATAAAACGGTTGATGAATTGATTAATCGAAATTATAAATAAGACTAGGCGTCATAATTTATTGTATAGATAGTGTGTCGGTTTTTAGGACGGCACTAATGAATTAACTGTTCATGTCCAGTAAACCAGGTTTCATATTTAGTAACATTTCTGTTTCTAATTATCTAACTCGACCGACCGGTGTCCTTCGAAATAATTAATTTTTATTGTCACGTAAAAATATATGCCAGTCGGGTCAATCCCAAGCCAATCGAAACTAACGAAAAATCCAGCAACCTATTTATTCGAATTTTGACTTTTGTTGACCGTGCATCTCAGTATATTTATCTCAGTATTTAACCAACGTGATGCACAAAATGTGTTTCACAATAAGTTTTAAGTTTAATTTCATGCCTCTACATGTTTCGAGCACATGTGCTCATCATCAGGAGGTCAAAATTGCATTACACAGCCTCTGGTATCATCACGCCTATAGGTGGCCGTCTCGTGCACGAAATTGTGAAACAAATTTTTGCATCAAGTTAGTTAAACACTGAGATAAACTATTTAACTGAGTTCCACTTTTATATTATACTATCCTATATATCTGAGTATCCCCATCACAGGAGTTCGAAAGTCATGTTTGACCAAAATTTTATGACAGCAAAAATTATTTTTATTTAGCAGTATTTAATATGCTGTATGACACCCAAATGGCGGCTAGAATTCTGAGGTGGCTCGCAGACTCAAGCAGAAGAAAGAATTGTACACCAGTGTCCTAGAGATAATATAAACCTTTTATATTTTCAAAATTAAATTGTGTATAGATTTGTAACTTTTCCATAAAAAGTACACACACTTTATTCAAAATGTTTAGGAAACGCTAAGGCTCAATCTCAGACTCACAGAAACCTTTCCCTACGCCAAACAAGACCTTCCGCATTTCTATTTCCTGCAGCACATCTCATCAGCCTTATTTGGGAAGGATTTTGATTAACGTTTTATCAGATACAGGTGTTTGTTAGAGAGTAAACCAGTTCGATCGTTGACCTTTCGTGGGGAATTTTGGTTATAATTTAGTTAAGATATTTACAATTAATTTGACTATATTTTCCTTACGTATACTACCGCTGCATGTAATTGTTTGAACAAGATTTAATTCAGGCTCTGAATCTGTTGTGTATCTTTCTGTTGTTTGCTGCGTTGGGTTGTGTGTGTGTTTGTGTCTTCATGCAATTTTTTATTTTGTGCCATGTTGTAATTGGCCATTGCACTTTTAAACTATCATCTTAACAGATACGAACTTTATTATTATTATTATTATTATTATTATTATTATTATTATTACACAAATGTCTTAACAATTTTTCGAATATTATCACAGCAGGATTTTTCATGTATCTCAATACAGCCCATTGTTTTAAGAGCCTCAACTGAAGAAGTACGTAAATGTGAACAAACGGTCATCATCACGCACAGCGCTATTTCGGCAGAATAAATTATAACTTGATTAAACATTTTAAATATATTTATTATTATTAACAATATTTCATAACATAAAACGCTGCCAAGAGAGCTGCAGAACCATGTAAAAAAAATTTATTAGAAACTAACAATAATATTGGTGAAGCTGCCAAGCAATATATTTTTGTAAGTAATAAAATCGAAAAGGTTTATTTATGTAGAGACAGTGCAATTTTGTGTATTTTAACATGTTGTTCGTAAGCTCTCGTACTTTCGTACGATATAATACAGATCAGATTCTTTATGAAACTATAGTACTCGTAAATGCCAAGTTGATGGTTTTATGGGTTTTGCCAGACACTGGTCTTAAAGTTGGGCTGATACTGTAGAAGCCCCTCGGCACAGCTCGAGTTAACAACAGCGTTGAGCTAATTATAACACAACACACTACTAATTATAACACCACACACTACTAATTATAACACCACACACTACTAATTATAACACCACACGCTACTAATTATAACAACACACACTACTAATTATAACAACACAATTACTAATTATAACTCCATACACTACTAATTATAACTCCATAACTACTAATTATAACACCACACACTACTAATTATAACACCACACACTACTAATTATAATTCCACACACTACTAATTATAACTCCATACACTACTAATTATAACACCACACACTACTCATTACAACACCACACACTACTAATTATAACACCACACACACTGCTAATTATAACACCACACACTACTAATTATAACACCACACACACTGATAATTATAACACCACACACTACTAATTATAACACCACACACTACTAATTACAGCACCACACACTGCTAATTATAACACCATACACTAATAATTATAACACCACACACTACTAATTACAACACCACACACTACTAAATATAACTCCACACACTACTAATTATACCACCACACACTACTAATTATAACAACACAAATACTAATTATAACACCACACACACTGCTAATTATAACACCACACACTACTAATTATAACACCACACACTGCTAATTATAATACCACACACACTGCTAATTATAACACCACACACTACTAATTACAACACCACACACTACTAATTATAACACCACACACTTCTAATTATAACACCACACACTGCTAATTATAACACCACACACTACTAATTATAAATCCATACACTACTAATTATAACACCACACACTACTAATTACAATACCACACACTGCTAATTATAACACCACACACTAATAATTATAACACCACACACTACTAATTATAACACCACACACTACTAAATATAACTCCACACACTACTAATTATACCACCACACACTACTAATTATACCACCACACACTACTAATTACACCACCACACACTACTAATTATACCACCACACATTACTAATTATAATACCACACACTGCTAATTATAACACCACACACTACTAATTATAACACCACACACTGCTAATTATAACACCACACACTACTAATTATAACACCACACACTACTAATTATAACACCACACTCTACTAATTATAACACCACACACTACTAATTATAACACCACACACTACTAATTATAACACCACACACTACTAATTATAACACCACACACTACTAATTATAACACCACACACTGCTAATTATAACACCACACACTACTAATTATTACACCACACACTACTTCAAGAATGGATGCAAATATGAGTTAAAATAATTAAGAGTTGTCGTGGCGTGTTTTAGGTTTATCAAAACTTCCTGCTGTATTTTTAATAAACGAAACTTTATTTCCATTAGCAGACAAACTGCATTAATTTTGCGCTTTGACAAATCTCATTAGGGTAAATGAATTAAAGACTGTTCAATAAAACGATATGTAGCCCTGCATGGAATAAATTAAGAATTGCTTTCAACTTTGGTAGGAAAACCCACAATGAGTAGCGTACTTGGCAGACATAGGCCTATATGAGACGAAACTATTAGGGGAACGCGCATTGGCTGTGGTGTTTAGTGGCTGGTCTTACAGCAGACGTCCGCGTGCGATTCCAGCCCAGTCCATGTGATATTTAAATCAAGTGCCACTTGGACAACTGTTTATCCGAGAACAAAAATTCCCCAAACTCCCAAAATATGTGTTAATTCCTTTAGTGCTCCATACTCATTCATTCTTCCATCACCAGCGCTATATAACATGGACGGTCTGCAGCTTTGTTGTATGAAGACACTTAAAGATGGAGAGTTATATTAAGGCATAGGGTGGGGGTGCAACGGAAATCATTTTGTTCACTAGAGAGTCCAGTGACAGACTTCTGGGCACGTGTTTGTGTGGCTTATACTTCCATTAAAGAAGGAATATTTCTCAACAGGCTGAGAGACACAGTGTTTCAAGAAAAGCTCCGACCCAATGGAACAAATAACAGCCATGAGATGATACATTTAAGGAATGTTACATAATATCTTCTGACTCATACGTCACTTCATACAAATTACGTGGTTAAATTCATTCTCGTTTCCTTTAATTTTTTCAGCATGTTTACGTATCAGAGGCCCATATGCTAAACAGACACTAAATATGTATGTGATTCAGCCATTCAAATGTTGTTGACTGAAGAATAAAATCCAACTAGATGCCTCTTAATATTTTATTATGCTTATGTTAGGCTCAACACGTTTCGAGCAGCATTATGCCCACCATCAGGAGCTCACGACGATAGCGTTGGTTACCACATAGGCCGTCTGGTTCTCGAGTTGCTGCTGGTTGGAGAGTAAAGTGCAGGCAGGATGTATGAGTGTCCGGACCGAAGGCTGTAACACGACTCGTGTTACAGCCTGCGGTCCGGACACTCATCCATACTGCCTACACTTTACTCTCCAACCAGCAGCAACTCGAGAACCAGACGGCCTATGTGGTAACCAACGCTATCGTCGTGAGCTCCTGATGATGGCATAATGGTGCCCGAAACATGTTGAGCCTAACATAAGCATAATAAAGTAATTTATGGCGTCTAGTTGGATTTTATTCTTCAGTTATGAAGACGATTCAAGGTCCAATACACATCAAATTCAAATGTTGTCTTAGAACTTCCGTCTGAAATCTGTCAGTTAACGAGGCATAAACACAACAAACCAAACGGCCATTCATACAATCAGACAGAAATAAGCTGTCAGTGCAGGAGAATATTTCTCCCATTTCATATTTATTTAAAATAAACCTCTTATATCTCACAGCTTAAAGTGGACTTTAATCTCAGAATTCTGAAAATAGTAGCAGGGAGTGGGGTGTAGCGGAAGGATTTGCAATTAACGCATCAAAACACACTGCGTTTCGGATATCAGAAAATGTTAACAGACGTTCTATGACGTGTACATGTACATGGCTTTCGTAATTAAAAACCGACACGTTGAAAATAAGTCACAACTTCCCTGCACTTTATATTTCTGTCCGAACGACATCTTCAGAAATTTGTCATTTCAAAATAATCATTCCAAAAATTTCATCTGTGCGTCAAATCAGTAAGTGCAAATAATCACAAGTCAGTAGCATGTTCCAAGGATGTCTCAATAATCTAACATAAAATGTTTACAGGGCCTAAATATTGGTGTTCTTAAAGAACTGTATTTAAAAATCATGTGTCCTGGTATCCAGATTATCTGAAACATGATTTGATACTGAATCACAACAGTTGATACAGGTTACACAAAAAAATTCTTCGGCCTTAGAGCCCCTCCAGTGTCACAGTCTTCAAAGCCTAATCAAGCCGTCCAAAACATTTATTTCAACTGAAATTCTTTGTTTACTTACGTAACGACCCAACATTCTAACGGCCAGTTACAAAAGCAGAACTAATACGCAAAAATTATCACACATGCAGGCGTACAGTACGTGCGTTACATAGAATACAGATACACAAACACTTGTATAAAAGAACAGAAAACAATGCGATAACAAACACAAATGGGCCCTTAAAGAAAAAGCAACAGGATGTTTGAGACATACAAGTTGTAAGAAAACTAAAACTTTGAAATCTTACTCCTTGCCTAATATTGTTGTTGTCTTTAAAACTTACATACAAGTCACAAGCGCTGGGAGGAACGTAAATACATGCCAGAAATTGACTGTAAAATTCCAAAGAAAAAAACCACAAAAATACCCTTACGTGACAGGATGTACTTAAAACAAATGTTTAGAGTGTAGAAGCGAAAGGGTAGGATCTGACAACAAGTTTTTGAGAAAAATGTGATGAGGGTTCTGGTTGAATTGTGTTGGGAATTTGTTGAGCGCAGACTGAAATATGATTTCACAAAGAAAATATGTGCTCAGTTCTAATAATGACACCAACATGTAAGGTGTTATATTTGGTAGAATTTTTTATTCGCCCTTCGAGCCGGGGCAGCTCAACTGGTGTAGTGACTGTGCTGCAGGCTGTATGGCGGAGGAAACTTAAGTCAAATTCCTGGCAGGGGTTTTGGAACCCAAACACTTTCCTTTCCTTCATCTGTGTGTGAAGCGACCGACTGTGCAACTGACAGATTCTGTCCCGCCCCCCCCGCACACACACACACACACACACACACGCACACACACGCACACACACACACACACACACACGCACACAC
>Ga0123354_10011359_pt1 | contig 13751 bp, 8 predicted proteins | sample TergutLab28metaG_2_FD_97872 | JGI IMG/M metagenome (GOLD analysis project Ga0123354, IMG submission 97872) | Labiotermes labralis P4 segment gut microbial communities from Petit-Saut dam, French Guiana - Lab288 P4 | ecosystem: Host-associated > Arthropoda: Insects > Digestive system > Gut ... | reverse complement strand
CAGATTCAATACGTCCTTCACCAGAGCCCACCCCCTGGCCGTATACCTAGCCCGACCCAACCAGCCCCAGCCCCCCCCCCCCCCTCCATTCCATTTACTGAAGATCAGTTTTGATATTAGTATACCCTTTATGCCTAGGTCTTCCAAGTGGTCTCTTTCACTCAGGTTTCCCCACCAAAACGCTGTATGCATGTCTCCTCTCCCCCCGTACATGCTACATGCCTCACCCGTCTCATTCTTGATTTGATTACCCGGACACTTGGTGACGATACTCCTTACGCAGTTCTCTACATCCCTATTGTATCATCCCTCGTAGGCCTCAATATCCCACTCACACCCTATTCTCAAACACATGAGGCTGTTCGTAATGTTATTTTAAACTTCATATACAGCTTCCATGAAGTGTGTGCATGCAGTTTTTACATATTGGGTGAATGCTAAAACTACTCTTCCATATAGTTTACTGTTTGCAGTTAACAACTTGGGTGCGTAATGTTGTGTGTCACTTCTAATTTCAGGTCGATTTACGGAGGATGGCTCATTTATCGGGCAGTATGGTCCTGGGAATAAACGGAGAACTGAGGAACAGCAGTCACCTTCAGCTATTGCCACCTACGTGTAGTGGAGCTCTTCATCGACTGATTGCACAGTCAGTGCAGGGAAGTTGATCTGAAACACTTTCCCACAAGATGCCACCACTCAGGGGGTGCCATGCAACAGCACAAATACATCAACGGTTCTGTGCGTTAGTATTTATTATTAGGGTATTGAAACTTTGCGTTGCCAAGAAATTGGTACTACCAGAACTAACAAAAATGATAGGTGTCAAAGTACAGGTAGTGATATGGGTCAGGATAACTGATGACAAAGGGGCAGAACCTGTAGAAGGAACATGTGTTTTTATTTTATTTATTTGTTCATGCATAAAGTCTGGTGTGTGAACAGCATGTTGTCTCCTACATTGTTAAACAAGGTTTCCATCTCTCAATTTTTTTAAAAAATACATTTACTATAGTTAACTTATGTCTTCCTTTTATATGCATTAGATAGACATGATTTTGATATGGCAGTGTTGCACTTGGGACGAAATGCTTCATGGTTAGGTACTGACTGTGGGCAAGAAACCTTCTTTTTTTCACTGATAATGGTCCACTTTCTGGGTTCATGTAGACAGCGTGTAGGTATAGTTATTGCGGTTCTCTAGAGCTTCCAACACTGATGGTGGGAGCTGCTTTTAAATCATGGAATTATCAGCTGCATAAGCACTGGGTAGACCAGATTGTAGCAGGATCTTGGATGTCAGCTTTTCAGGCCTTGACTGTTGACTGCCTCAGTGGTATCAGCTGTTATTCGAGGATTATAGATGACAGTAATGTATCTTGAACTCTTTTGTGTCACCAGGAATCCAACATAATGTTAGGTTATCAGTCCAATCTTTATTCCATTGTGTAATATTTGCATCATCTTTGCAGTTCTTTATATTGAGTCTGTAATAACTTCATTAAAGGTGTATCTTTATCATATTGTCTTTAAAAAGGAAGTAACTGGTGTTCTTACTATTCAGGTCCCATATACTAGAGGGGAATTTAAACATACAGGTTAATACTTATGTTGGAACTACAGTCTGCTGTAGATGTAGTCTGCCTCCTAAATTCCCATGGCAAAGGTCAAGTTGTCACTGTCCACACCCTGAAGGCATACAGAGGGAGTAGAGGTACAGCTCCACTCATTCCTAACCTCCATTGTTAAGCTACACACATTCTTAACCTCATTTTGGCTGTCTTACCTCCAGGGAAGAACCCCCACCGCCCATTGAATGCAGGTCGGGGTGGGACCCAGTGCTGGGCTGAAAATTTTAGAGGTGAGAAAAATCTTTTGCACCTGCCAGAATGGGAACCCTGAATCATCCAGTCCATATCCTGGTCACTGTACAGACTTTGCTTTGCTGGCTCCCCTGAATTCCCATGAGACCACTCAAACAGCAGGGGCCAGTGTGTTGCTGATAGAAAAACGGGGTTACTGATCCTGCTGGTTAGATTCATAAGAGGTTAATAAAAGTTAACACTCTGTTTATTTCACTCATAATTTGCTTACAACAGGCATGGTTGTATGATTATTGTAAGACCGTATCTGACATTATGGATTTTGTGGAGGTTGGTATTGTGAATGTAGGAGCAGTGGTGACCAGAATTGTTACGTGGGATATCTTTTTTTACACCATGTCACACCAGTAATATTATTTTGGATGTCTTCTTCAACCATACTTTGCATCTTAATTAGTCTTTTATAGACATGAAAATATATCTTACGGGATACGAAGTATGGAGCATATGGCTGTGGTGCGAAATACGGGAGGTTGAACTGCAGGGAAAGAATTGACCGTAAAATACCTGATAGATGCAGAATTTGTATGCAATAAACTTCCGATAACAGCTGTGATGCTCAGGGACATGATTTATTTGGTGCTGTGCTTATCTTTATGTCATGTTAGGTGTTTAATTTTTAAAGTGATGTATGAATTTGTTCATGCCTATGGCAGTTTATTATAATAATTTTAGTGACTCCTACTGGTGATGCTGAAATGCCCAGACAGCAGTATTTGGTGTTCACTCTGATACATGCTGTTGCAGTAGAATGGCCATTTCAGTTTGCGTTACCAACAGTTTGTCGTGATACCTGTGCGAAGCAAACGTTCCTGTGGTCACAGATATGTTGGGTGTAGAGGTGTCTGTTGCCTGGCATCCCATAACATTAGATTTTTGGCAATATGCAAAAGAAGTAGAAATGTGCTGTCGGTATTTTGTTGAAAACTGTTTCTTCAACCTTGTCAGCTGGTCATTTGTGGCTAATATGAATTCGTTTAAGCACATGTTAAAATATGATCATTGTTTTTCAGTTTCTCTTGTTAGCTGTTTCAGAAGAACTTGCAGGACTCTTTATATACCTGTGATGTTATATTACACTAAGTTCAGTTACCTTGCAATACGCAACATTTTTACTGTATTGGAGTTCACGCTAAGCTTGATAGCAATTGTTTATTGTTCTGTTCATGTAGTAACATTTTTTTTGGGGGTGGCTTAGATGAGGTGACTGTTCTTTTGTCTTGTGTAGCATTGTTTGGAATTGTCATACTTTCTTACCTCATGACATATTTGATCTTCCTTGTATTAAAAAGTAGCAGGTATTTGGTTGTTTGGCAAGGTATGAGCACATAACATAATCATGCAGGACCAATAAAGATGCATATACCATAGAGTTAGAATTGGAAGGGGAAACACAACTGTGTATTTTTCAGTGGCCGGAAATGTATACATAAGTGTCGGTGTGATTTTTTCCTGGTGCGTCATAATCGCATGCAGAAAAGACTGGTGGTGCTTATATTAAAAAACAAAACATGGTATATGGTGAATTGCTTTTTGTGATGCATATGTTAAAGAAACTTTCTAAATCTTTGGATGAACTTTTTCAACTATTGAGAATTATGGGTGATGTTTAAAAATGCTTCTAACTGTAAAGTATTCCATTGTCACACACATCATATATTAAAAGCACGGTAGAAGTTAGTTGTTAGAGCTTAGAATATCGTAGTTGACATGTTAGACAAAATATATATACACAAATTAAGTTTCTTTTTTAGGTAAGCCTCATGCATCCTGCACCGCACCACACCCCTCCCCCCATTGCTCTATTATATTGTAACGTATAATTTTTTCTTGTTATTGTACAGTAAAATATAATAATCTGTATATGAGAGAAAAAAAAAGGAATGTGTGTGAGTGGGCAGGGAAGAATTATAGAAATGCTATATATCATGCTAATGTTTCATATTTTTTCAAAGAATCGTGGCCAATAATTTTTTAATGTGCGTTTCATTGATGTTGGCTGCTTAAGATCTTTTTATGCCTTAAGTGTATTGCTTGTTAATGTTTTAGGAAAGAAAGGACTGCGGACTCCCCATCCCCTGGTAGTGTCATGTTGAAAGAAAAGATATTTTTATGTAACTATTTTATGAGCTTTACATAATTCAAAATCCTTGCAAGGCTTTTAAAAGAAAGTAATACTTGTATATAGGTGACTGAAGTGTAGAGGAATGTGAACAATGAATTTATGTTTGCTGAGCAGCAGTGGTGTGTTCAAAGTTACTGGCACAATTCAATAACACTTCACAGTAAAGGTTTCAGCAGGTAACAATATAAATCTGGATGTCTGCAGAATGAATTTCATGTTTTAACAAGTGGTTCATTCTCTGGTAATGGAAGAAGTATGTAAATAAAACAGACATATTGAGAAAAAAGTGACATATGAACTAGTTGGTTTTGAACTGATATTTGTATGTAGGAGTCAACTTTAGGTCTGCTAACAGACCTGCAACGTATTTCTGCTGATGTCCTCCCGTGAGGGGTGTTTGTGGTCCCTGCTTACTGCTGCATATTTATGTCATGTGATCAGTTGCTGTTTTGAGCCTAGTGCATGCTGCTTTGTGTTGTGTGATGTAATGAAGGCAGCTGGCAAACCATCTCTACTTGAATCTCATGCAAAATATTTTGGCTGTTGATCAGGAATCATTAATTGTTGGTGGGTAATGGTATCATTGTGAAATCATGGAGTGTTGCATATTAGTATAGTATGTATAATTATTTTCTGGTGTCATTTTATTTTATCCAGTGCATCAGAATGAAAATGAAATCACCAAAAACATTTCCATGATCTATAGCATTGGCAAGTTGACACAAGGTGTTAACTAAATGCAGGTCTACAGTTTTAAGTGGTTATAAATTTACATATTATGTTGGATCACTACGTATATCATGTAACTTCATGCACACGTACTCTCCTGCGTTTCTTTGGCAGTTTTTGGTAAAGGTAAAAAAAAAACCACTTGAACTTAAAATGCATTTTATATTTCATGTTGTGAAATTACACATTTCCATTATAATTCTCTTAGCACAAGTGCCTTAAACAAGGCATTGTTGTACTACTTGGGTAAGGCGTAACTATAAATTGTGCACTAGTTTGTTATTATGTCTGTAAGAGCAATCCTTTCCAAAATGTGCACAGTACTGTCTTGAATTCTATTGTCTTACTTCGTATAGTATTGAGTATGAGATCGGTTTAGAAGAACAAAGATCTGATAAAAAGGGACGGTCCGGTTCCCAATTGTGAAAGATGCCTGTATTTTTTTTATTGTCTTGTATTTTTGTATGCTTGCAGCTGATTTTGAGATCGCAGTGTTATTTTTTTAAAAATGATGTAATAGCTGAAAAAAATGTTATACATTATTTGTATTATTTATGTTTGGAACTCAGCAAGTTGCACATCTAAGATATTACTACAGAACAAAATATGTATTTTGCATTTTTTGTGCATTTTTCATGTATCATATTTGAGATTTCTGTGGTAGGAACATGGTTTAATTCTTCATATCAAGATCTTTATGAAATCATTGCTGTATGTCCATATGGTCCACTGAATTGACAAGAAGACTGACCTTCTGCACACCACGTGCAGATAAAGCTTTGCATTTCAGACTGTAAACACTTACATAGATTTCTTTTTTACGTGATGTTTTGTTCTTTTGGTATTCGGTTGTGTTATAGGGATGATCATGCTGAATTGATATCAGAGCTGGTGGCCTGAAGTTCTTGGTGCAGCACCGAGCTGTACCATTACACATCATGAAATGTCTGTGCACTTGAACGGAAGAGATTTATACTGAGCTGTTTTCACACATGTTCCTGAATTGCAATTTAGTTTGTGATCATGTGGAACTGTCGAGACATGAGTTCATTTTTAGAGCTGTGTAATAGACGTGTCTTTGCCAACCTGAACATCGTATGTACCATGCAGCTTGTTCATTGTCACCTTTTATTGACCAGCACTTACGCACCACTTTAGGTATATACATAGGATGGTGCATAAATCCTGGTTAATAAAAGGTGACATGCCATTGCCAAGTCTAGTTTTCAAGTGAAAGAACTGTACAAGACCATAGTATGGGTTTTACTGATATTTTAGCAGGAAGATTTAAAAGTGGTACAGACAAGCACAGAGAAGTACACGAAGGTCAAGCAGTGCTAGAGTAGTTTGCCCAGTGGTTACATTACCCAAGTACATACTTTGTTGTCGTCTTCACATATTACATCACTGCACAAACTTATTTGCACCAGCCCTGATTGTCAATTGTTGACACTGTTTGGTATCCAGAAGAGTACAGAAGTTTGGGTTCGTGGGTATCTTTGTACTATTTTGGACAAGTTTTGATGTAACGTATACACATATGGTTTGATAGATGCCTTGATGTGTTAAAAACCTAATGCATGCAATAGAAACAATACTCAGTGCTTTCTGAGAAAGCACTGTAAATGTCAGTCAGTGCTTAATGGAGAAATTGTATTTTATTTTTTATGCTGAATATAATTTAAGTTTTTAATGTAATTAATAGTTCTTATAGTATGTGATGCAGGTTCAGCATCTTCTTTCCGTTGCTAGGCAACATGGAGAATATTAATGCATTCCCTTATCTGCAGTACTTCTCCAGCTGGTAACTTTGTTGCAAACTTCTTTAGTGCAGTTTTTGTGTTGAATCTCTCATGTAGTAGCTTTTACAGAGTACCCAAATGACTTACAGATCCCATCCTTAATATTAGAAATGAATCATTTTTTGTATCTGTATATTTTTTATGTTTACAGCCTTAAAAAGAAGAATAAATGATCACAAGATTGTCAGGTCTGAAGTGTTTCTTGTGAATTCTGCATTAAAAGGGTATTTCCCTTAGTGCAGTCACATACTGCTGATATGTGAGTCATTTCAAAAGTTCTGCACACTGCACTTTTTCTCTTTAAAATTGAATTTATTTTACAAAATATATTTACAGGCCTTCAGTGTAATCTCCATTGTGCTTTATCACAGTGGTCCAACGTTTGGGCAAGTCTTGTATTCCTGTCAGGATGCCTTCATTGTTGATGCGTCTTATTACTCGGGTCACCTCATTGGACACCTCCTCATTGCTTCTGAAGCGTTTCCCACGGAGTGGTTTCTTCAATTTTGGGAATGAGTCAAAGGCTGGTGGGCTCATGTCAGGACTATGGTGGGTGGGGTACCACTTGCCATCCATACTTTTCCAAAATTTCCGATACTGCACCTGAGGCATGAGGCCGCACGTTAATGTATGATCACTGGTCAGTGGACGAGATCTGACTCCAGTCAGTTTCTTCTTCCATTTCAAGGCTCCGTTTTGCAGGACAGGGACCATGTAGCCTGCCAATATGCACACATTGTTCTGTACTGAAGTCTGGCTCACAGCTGTCGCGAAAATCAGAACAATTGCATCATTCTACTGGCCGTGCAAGCGCAGTGTGCGGAACTTTTGAAATGACCTCCGTATCTGTTTGTGTCAGAATGTAACAGCTGTGTTTGTGATGATTCTTTTGAGACTATATTGACTTACCATTGTTTCTCCTCACCAAGTTCCTCCAGTATTTAACCTCTGTGCAGAAATATACAATGTTTCCATCTGAACAGAATACTGGATCCAGAATTTTTGTGATGTATCATATTTTAAATTAGCGTAAAATGTGATGCCTGGGATGGGCAAGTTACAACCCTATAGACTGTTGTGGAACCTGATTGTCATTCACACCATACCAAATTTCATGTGCCAGACTACTATGTTTCATGTTAGTGTGTCATGAGACAAAAGTAGTTCCCAGGTTGTTATTCTGAGCAGAAACTATTTTGACACAAGTTTCACATTTATCAAGGATGTTTGAGACAGACAGAGTTGTGCAGGTCAAAAGGAGGATTTTTTTTTGGTCACATTGTAATCCATGACCTGATAATTGCACAAGTATGTAGATTGTGTTGTATGTTAACATTTCATAAGCTGGGGCAAATTAAGGGATAAAAATATGTGATGTGATGTCACACTGAAAATTGCTGCCTTTTGCAGTGCTGGGGTTTCCTTCTGCCATTTCTACTTCCAGCTGTCTGATATCCCACCCTTGCCACTGGTTTGGTCACAGCCACAGACTTGGCTATTGTAATTTGGACCCAGCCTTCTTCACCAGGAATGTGGTGTCCCGAAGCATTGTGCCCGTCATTAATGGACATGAAACTATGCATGGAGTGTATGAAAGTGGGTTGGGAGTGACTGCGCCTGCGCATTATTAAACAACTGAACATTGTCCCTGCCTCGACAGGCATAGGTCTGCCTGAAGTCGCCCACGTGCTGTATGTGTAGTGATGTTTTTGGTTGACGTCATGGAGTGCTTTTCATCACGCGTCATAGTTGTGGTGACTTCATGTGACGTGGTCATGGTGTGTGTCAAAATACATCGCATTATGTCCGAGAAGATAGTGGGTACCTTTCTGACTTTTCGAAATGTTTCTTTACGAAAAAGACATATTCGAATCTGCAAGGGATATGCTACTATAGCATGAACGAACCCCCAGAATATGGCAGTTGTCAGTGGGAAAACGGCCTGTGTCTATTGTAGGGGACTAGCGTTATCCACGCAAAATTTTATGCTCTTTCTGCTAGTTGTGTGGAACATGTCCCTTGTTCTTAAAGTGGTAAAGGCGGGTGAATTATTTTACAGATTTGCCACGAGGTTATTCCTGTCATGTTTTGAGTCGGGGTGCTGTGGACTGCGTTAGCTTTCATATGCGTGAACCGTAATGACGTGTGTCGCCATGCACTGGCACAGAAACATAGCGCTTGTTTGCATAGGTTGTATTACAACAGCCACAAGCTTTGCTTTGGATTTGAAGTTTAAATTTTGAAAAGTCTTAAACCAAGTCCAAAGAGAATATTTGAAAGCAAATGACCTACTGAACAAAATGGAGCCGGATTACGGACTAGGCTATGAGCTGGATGGTGCGAAGTTCGATTCCCAGCAGGGACAAGACATTTTTATCTTGTCCGAAATGTCCTGACAGGCTGTGGGTTCAACCTAGCCTCATCAATAAGGACCCGGGATTCTTTCCTCGGGGAACAGCGGCCAGGGTGTGAAGCTGCCCATTCGCCTCCATGTAGTGCTGAAGTTAATAATGAGTGGAGCTAAACCAATACTTCTCCCATATGCCTTCATCGCATGCACAGGAATAACTTTTATTATACATTACTTTATGAATTCGAAAATAAGATCACACTTTTACAACGTGGATGTTGGAAACATCCGAACATCCCAGTGCACTTTACAGTTTGTTCATCATCAAATAAACACAGCAGCCTGTTTAGGTAATACGTAATTATATATATATATATAAAAGGAACTTTAAAAAAATCACGTTATATCCACTTTTGACAAAAATTGAGCTGTGATTACAGAAGGCAGGATAAACGCGTGCGAAAGGTATAGAAATATTTCTAACCTACTTTACGGACTACCTAAAATTTGCCCCAGTTGGTGCCGCCAGTACCCAGAGGTTCGTATCGTGCACTTTTGCCAGTAGATAAATCAGTCCTTGACAGAGTGGATATCCATGTCTTTGAAATTGAACTCCACGTAAACGAAAACATTGCTGATAAGGTAACTTCCGGTTTTTATGTTCGTAACGTACGTTCCAGGTACAGTATCAGCTGAAATAAATGTACTTCGTGTGTGGTGTGCTAATATTGCCTATTGGGAACTATGGATCAAATTTATACAAGGTGTTCTTACACATCAGATTATCGGGAATAAGAAAACAAAGGATCTAAATAATTTTGGCAGGAAAGCGTTGGCGGACTATTTTCTTAACGTGTCACCTCTACAAGCGAAGAGGGAAATTTGAATCCCTCCGAATGATTCAAGACGTGATTATTAGACACGATACTTAAACGATTACAACTCCGTGATTATTAAAGTCAGGTGTGTCTGAGATGTTTTCATTGGTAGACGAATTACATTTTGAATCCACATCACATTATACGGGTGATCTTTCTGCACCTAGATCATCAAATGTGACAGGAGAAGATGAAAAGTAATTAATTTTTTCCTGTTAGGTTAAGTTACAAATTCAAATCAGTGTAAGGGCCAAAAGAGAGAATAATAATAATAATAATAATAATGTATGCATTTAGTGAATATTCACAAACTCATGTATGAACATTTACACCCATATACATGCAGGAAAAATACACACACACAGTCTGGTGAAAGGTAGAGCTGCCACATTTCCCAAACGTTGTCAATGAAAGTATGTAATGAACGTAGAAGTGTAACACTTCACACACTCTAAACCTTGACACTGGAAGAAGGTCATTGTAGTGGTCACTTTTCTCAAAGGGAATAAGTTTGGAAAATATGTTAGGCAAGAGGCAGATGAATCTGAGAACCAATCAGGATGTGGTTCTGTACAGAAAAGTTCCAGTCTCTGCTGGGATTTGAACCCTGGTTGTTTCACTGTAGGCAGATGCCTTAGTGACTGAGCAATGCCAACTCTGCACACATTTGCATGATTTTAGTGGTTTATGCAGTAGAATCTGCCTTGACCAAATGGTAGTTATTCATCTCTTCAAGAAATTCTTCATGTTTTGTGGTACTTGTACGTTTGTAACTGCATTCACTGTATTCTACCACTTAACCTTATTCTAAACAAGCAGGTGAATCTGGCCCAAACTCTGATACCCGATTTCTTTAAGGCCTATTTTAATATTACATTTTATTTTTATGTTTATATCTCCCAGCTGTTGTTTTTTTTTCTTCTTTAAATATATTTGTCTTTATTTCTTCACATGTATTTTATGAACATAATGACGTTCATGCTTAATATTTCAGCTCCTCACAGAGAGGTGTTGATCCAACCTCAACTTCTGAAAATGATTGTAATGGGACTGGCAGTCAAATTCCATCTTCAAGCAGTGTTACTAAAAGTGTGTTCCACTCTTCTGAGACTGACAAAGAATATAGTACCACTGACTCAAAAGAAGATTTGGTATGCACAGTTTGTAATAGTACATGTTTCTGACAGATGTTATATATGAATGGTCTGTTGACACAAATGTTAAACCTCATCTTATGTTTTCCACATTTGTTTTCACTTGCAATTTTATAAGAAACAAATTGTAATTTTTTATGTGTTTCAGGTGGTACTGTCTGTTTTCTGGCGTAAAGGGATGCTTGGAGCTGCTTATTACGCAGCTGAAACTTCAGAGGTATGGTGTAATGTTAGATTATTTAATGTCAAATTTTAAAATTATAATTATATGCTTATTGCAAGGCCTTTGACTACTTCTTCATTGAAGCTTTCCCATCCTTAATCCCAAACTCACCATAAATGGAAATACATGATTCAAAAACAAGGCTTTGGTGGGGCTTTGGTGGCTGAGTTATCCCATTTGTTTACCAGTCATATTCATTTCAAGTGAAGGTACAGGCTAATCACAGTAGTGTAACCATTGAATTTGGTGTGGAGGAAATTGTTTAGTCAGTGTTCTGTTTTAAAATTTTATTTGTTTAATGTGTTGACAGATGCAAATAACCAGTGTAACTGAATTTACTTAGACCCATTGGCTATCATTGTAGAGCTTAACCTATCTTGTGATCAGTACAAAACTACTCTTTTTTGATTTTGTGATGTATCTCCACAAATTACTCACTCCATGGAACAGAGTCCTTCTTGAGAAGCTAACCGGTTTTCAGTTAGTCAAAAAATTCTCTGCATAATTATGGAACTTGAAAGTTCATTACCACAATTACAAGTGAATGCCACTTGTCCCTATCCTGAACCAGCTCGATCCATCCCACTTCCTTAATATCCATCTTAATATTATCATCCCATCTAGGCCTGGGTCTCCCAAGTGGTCTCTTTCCCTCAGGATATATCTCAAATTAAACCTATATTAGTATTTGCTTATTAAACTAATAACAAATAATTACACATAACTGAAGTCTTATGATGTTTTTATAATTTATTAACAGTGTTAGTTGTATACATGATATAAGTGCATTTTAGCCTATTTTATATTGACAAATGTATTTCAACATGCCCACTTTATTGTTATTATTATTATCATCATCATCATCATCATCTCCTTTATGCAGGGTATTAATACTTATATACCTGAGACAAACTATGTCACTAGGGAATACAGTGTTGCAGCTATTCTGTTGTTACTATTCATGGTGCTTATAATGTTAGTTTCAGTGTTGAATCTATTGTACTTTTACATTAATACTTTCTGAAGTGTGTGTGCAGTGCCCAATACGGCTGTTTTCTGGAGTTCCTTGACTTAATGTTTTCCTGGTATATTGCTCACGTGTTTTCTGAATGACTTTGAAATAGTCCTAGTTGTCCCTATTATTACTGGTATCACTTTTGTTTTTACATTCCACATGCACTGTATATCTATTGTAAGGTCTTTGTATTTTAGAATCTTCTCGGCTTCTTTTTTAATCACATTTCTGTCTCCTGAGATTGCAACGTCTATTAACATACATGTTCCCTTTTCATTATCACAGATTATAATGTCTGGTTTGTTGTTGGGGATAGTTCTGTCAGTTTGTATTTGTTGGTTCCACAATATGGTTACCTTGCTTTCTTGACTTGTTTCTACTGATTTTGACACATGTTCATACCAGTGTTTTTTGTCCAATTGTACCCCTGTTTCCTTGCATATGTTGAAGTGTAGTTGTGCACACACACTATCATGTCTTTGTATGTACTGTTCTTTTGCCAGTAGTACTGGGCATGCTGATTTATTATTATTATTAGTAGTAGTAGTAGTAGCAGTAAACAATTATTACTAGTTCTATATCCATGGGGTGGTACACCAGTACACCAGTACACCAGTACACCAGTACACCAGTACACCAGTACACCAGTACACCAGTATGTGATCAATGGAATGTATGAATATGAATAAATTACTACATTTTTGAGGGAAAGTCAGTCTAGACTGATGTTTATCAACGTTTTTAACTTTGGAGTAAACTGAAATAATATCTGCAGTATTTGTTTTTTAATTTATAATGTGTATAGACAAAGTATAAACAATTTTTAATTTAATGTTACTGATGTTTACCTCTGCTGTGTACCAGCTTTTGATTAAATAAATATAATATCTACAATATCTTGGTTGGCTAGGTTAACATAGTCACGGATATTGTGGACGTGAATCCAGATTTTAACATCCTGAAGAGTCTCTATCTTCTAGTTGAGCCGACTTGTGTATTAGTAAGCTCACAAGTTCCAGAAGCTTTTATCTCTGTGCTTAAGTCTCTGACAGGGACTGACAGTCCATCAGTCCATTCCACCAGCAGAAAGAATATTCAGCCTGAAATGAAACTGAATATTGTGCCACGGAAAGATTACAGTAAGCTACTTATACCAGATTATTTTTTAAATTTGTTGTTTTTTCTGTTTTGGGTCTGGAAGTGGGCTGTGTTTCTTATATTTCAAATTAACATACTGCCTTCATCTTTAAGGGCAAAGTGAGAACATAATGAGGTTATGTGGCCAGGTGTGATCCCCCTGACTAATGGATGAGGAGAATTTAGAGCTTGTTCCAGGTAGAACAAATTTATGACTAACTCACAGATACATAGAATTACCACACGGCAAACTTCTGATTTGTACGTACCAACAGCAAACTTTACAATATACCAAAAAGGTGTTTATTACCAAGAAATCAAGATTTACAATCATTTACCAAAAACTATTAAAGACTTATCTGGTGATAAAAATAAATTTAAACTAGCATTAAAAAGATATCTGTTACATAACTGCTTTTACAGTCTGAAGGAATACATAATTAGTGTTGATATCT
>Ga0123354_10011358_pt1 | contig 13752 bp, 8 predicted proteins | sample TergutLab28metaG_2_FD_97872 | JGI IMG/M metagenome (GOLD analysis project Ga0123354, IMG submission 97872) | Labiotermes labralis P4 segment gut microbial communities from Petit-Saut dam, French Guiana - Lab288 P4 | ecosystem: Host-associated > Arthropoda: Insects > Digestive system > Gut ... | reverse complement strand
TTTTTTTTTCCCATTAAAAAAAAAAAAAAAAAAACACACACACACACACACACACAATGGGATGTATCATAATAAAACTGATTTAATAATGATTTTTAAATCTTTTACTAAAGACCAAAAAAAAAAAGTTCTAAATGAATACAGAATTTGTAAATGGATAAAATTAATGGGATTGAAGTTAATCTAAGTATTCATTTTTCACTAAAAATTAAAGACAATGGAACCAAGAGAGGAACAAAATTTTGGAATCATGCATGGTCAAGTTACACAACTGTAATCAGGGTTCCAACTATAAGCTGGGGAAACCTGTAATTAATTTGTTAACAAAGGGGTCAGAAAGCTTCTATGGTTTAAGACCTGACTGTTAAATACTGTTTACTTAACATTTATACAGGGCAGTACACTCAGTTTCATGGAATGAAAATGTGTGTGTGTGTATGTGTTTGTGCGCATGTGTGCATGCAAACATGCATGTGCAACAAAGGTACAGCTGTTGGCAGCAGTGCAACATAAATATTAATAATTATACTTTTTAATTACAATACTTACCTTCTCCAGAGAAATTCTCTAGAAGTTTTGCACTTGGCTGTTTCCCCTGCTGAGCCCAGGCAACCAATGCCAAAGCCTTGTATAAGCTGCTACGAGAAAGGGGTCCTTGTTTTGTGTCAATAATCTCCCAAATCTAGGAACAAACAACATTTCACAATAAAGGCAATGTGTCTTTAAAAAAAAAACAGTATGTCATGTGCACCACCAAGAAAAATCTCAACTCAAGATTCTTCAACACACAACACAGTACTGACCACCATTCTTAAAAATGTTGAACATTACAGGTGTGTTTAATTTGCACCCACAAAATTTCATTTAACACAGTAATAATGGGAGTATTTTTCAAACACACTCAAGAAATGGTTACCAATCCTCAATAGTATTTAATCAATGATATACACATAAAGGTACCATCAACATCATTGGTGAGTGAGCAATAAATCACCTTTGCAGTAGCGCAGATCTATTCAAGCTGGAATGTAGTTTGTGTTAAGTTTTACATCACTACGAAATTAGTAATACAATCTGTACCCTCCTGATACTGAAGTATAAATTTCAACCATTTCAGCAGTCCCAGTCAGATAATCATTCACTGATAAAAAAAATTAATTCGAAGTATACCTCTACACTGTAACTACTACAGAGACGCAAACATCCCACTTTAAATGACGCTGTAACATCACATACATAATCCCCATGTAAACGCTAAAGTTAGAGGCAGTGGTAAACAGCTGGGTGTACCCAGCAATAATGCAACATATTACATACCCGAATTCGACTGTTCAGATTTGAGATATTTCTGAATTCCATGAAAATACTTTTTTGACGACTTACCGAACTTAATGTTTGGGATGGAAGTCCTGATTTGACAAGCAACCTTGTGAACATTTCTTTACTGACAGTACTAGAAGCTGGCGAAATGATATTATAAACTTCACGATAATACGAAGGAACTGAACCTGAAATAGATAAGCATTAAGATTCTGTCACAGCTTCAACTTTATACGTCTTCATGCAATCAAATTATTAACCCTAAACTCATATTTACGAAGTTCCTGTATTGTGTAATCTTTCCGTTATTTAAATACTACGTAAGCATTAACGTTTTCGGAAAGAAATGTAAAATTCTCATTTACGAACGCACCACAACCATCCCTTTTTATCATCAACAAGTACTACATAACACACTACGAAACACACATGAAAATACAGCCCAGTACACCCACCGAAAACAAGATCGGTCGCCATGTTTTGACACCTCACAAAAACAAACGCGCATCGTGTTCTGCTTCCGCTACTCGTAAATCAAACGGGGTGTCAATTTCAATACTGTAATTCTTCGGGATTTCCACAGCCCCGCACCTAAAATGAGAATGTTTATATTAAACAACAGCATTTCCGTTCATTTCATCATAATTGTACAATTATATACGGTGTTCCCCCTATACGTCAATCTTGCGATTCACTGCCCAATATTTATTCGGTAGTTTTTCGCTTTGTTCAGATGGGACACAGAATGAAAAGAACACAATTCGAGAAACCGCATAAGGGCCGTAACGCATATTCCAATGTGTATGATACGTATCACTGAATTCTGATGTATTTATTCACCACTTGCATACACGCTAAACCGCTGCTGGCTCCAGCAACATATAAGTTCAGACACCAGAAGATTTATGTGCTCTCGGACACTACAAATGATCCAAAAGACGAGACTATCGGTAGTCGAAATATAGTCCTCCCCCCTTCTTACGCCTCTTTAGAACTATTGGCATCTACTTCCCATAAGCCGAAAATGACCAGTGGTCTGAAACCTCTACTGCGTTTCCCACTTTTTGGCGCCAAGGTCCTGGAGCGCAAGTGTTTGCACACATTTATAACCTGTCCCCATGCCAAATTTTCTACACATAACAATGACCAGCAGGTCGAGATTAAACTGAAAAATAACTACACAATTCATGCAGTCATGCCATTATTCTACACTTTATACAAATTCAGCTTACGAAATGTTTTTTTAATCCTTTCAACAGTCTAAAAATAAGTTGTAATATCAAAATCTGCCATTTCATCCAATCCTGAGTAGCTACCAACCACACCACATACATTACTCTGGCATGTCACACTAATATTCTCTTCTCCCATTTCCTTAGGCATTTTCCTACAGACTTCCACAACAGTCTACACACTGTCTTTCCCATGTTTGTAATATCTCCACCCCACCACAGCCTCCTTGATTTCATCATCCTTAAAAGGCTACATGATCTGTAAAAATTTGCCATCTACATCACACTTCCTTGGTGCTTCTATCACTATTTACCATTTCACAACTACTTTGAAAATTTTACATCTACTACCATCACCTTAGAACCTCACCCTGCTGTCATATTGATAGCCTAATGTTATAGTAATGAGTGGAGATCATACGTTTCACATACAACAAAATTCCTTTAATCCGAAACACAGGACTGGCCAGGTGCCGAATTATCAAATATTCCAGATTATCAGATGGTACCTATACTGACCACCCTGGTTCATACAGGTAACTTTTGCTACTGCCTCTGTACTAGTGCTGTACAGCTAATAAGTGGAGTATTCCATCTGAACAACTCCTGCTCACTTTGGAAGAGGCCATGGACCTGTCATAAGACAAACTATGGAATGAAACTCCTTCCTCTGGTGGTCTGAGATCCTCAGGGTCCTCTTCCATATCTTCTGGAATCTTTAAAGCTGAAGAAGTTGATGGAGTAGGACACAAGGGGCCACGATATACCACAGCAGTTGAATGTAACAGGCAGCCTGCAAGACCTTTTTGAACATGGCCCTATAATATGTCTGTTTCATTGATGAATCTTTTTTTTTTTACATAAAAAATAAAACTTCCAGTTTTGGGGCTACTCTCCTCTCCTATAGTACTGATTATCAGGATTTCTGACTTTATCAGGTGTCAGATTAAAGGACTTTTGCTGTAGCTATTTTTGGTTTATTTAACAATTCAGACTACATGGCATCAGGAGGTTGGAGGTTTAGAGAATAACACACTGGAGAGAATACGGATGTGGTTGTAGCTTATTTTGAGATAGTATCCTGACATCTGACTGGGTGGATAAGGAAAGCCACAACAAAATTTCCGAGAGGACGCACGTATATGTATAGGCACTAATGCTTTGAAGGACCCTTCTGTCTCCATCTTCAAGTGAGAGGAAGAGTTGTGATGATGGGTGAAGACAGAAATGCATATGTAGGGCACTTGAATGAATACAGACCATCACTGTAACCTAAAGATGGAGGCAATAGTTCCAACTTAAAAAGTGATGAATTTGCACCAAACTATGGTGTCACATAGTGACTTCAGTAAGAACTACAAAACTCATACTGTACATTCTTGATTTCAAACTTTCACCATGTTCTGAACGTTGTATTCTTTCTTTGGGGTAACTCCCCGGCATCTGAATTTTATATGCCACTGTTTCGGAACAATCTGTCTGTTTCATCTTCATAGGCAGTGTAAGCAAGAAGAATGAATAACCGGGATGAGATTGTTCCTCTACTCGGACATTCCCGTCTGTCCCACTCCTTCCAATCAGCTCAGGCTATTTTCAAGCCAAACCTTTTCCCGTATAAATAGCCCAACAATCTCATCCTGGTTATTCTTCCTGCTTACACCACCTATGAAGATGGAAAAGACAGAGTGTTCCGAAATGTCAGCAGATGCCAGAGAATCATCCAAAAGAAATAATACATCATACCGTACATGTTAAATCTGTAGGACTTATCCTCAAAGTACTGCAAGACCACCATTTTGTAATTATGTACTCAAAAGCAATAATCATGTATAGTGTGTAGCTATGTTATGCTCTATATCTATACCAAATCTCACATTTCTAATTCCAATGTTCAGGAAAATTTAGCTTGTGCACTTGATCAAAGTTTGGTACGCTCTGTTCAACAAAAATCAAGCGGCCTGATATTTCGTACGTCCTGCTCAGGCAGTGACGTGACATACAGTTGCCATCATAATTTGAGTCATTTTACTTTCCCCATATTTGTACATTTGTGGCATTTCTGTGTCTTCCATTCATTACAATCAAGCATGCTGCGTGTATATTAACCAAAGACACTAACACATTCGCTTAATTTGAAGTTAAAACAAGAATTAAATGTAATTAATTTTCTGAGACGTGTGGCTTGCTAGCTCTGCTTCCATGGACGGATGTTGCAAAAGGGGGGTTGTTCACCGCACCCAGAGATAGCCAAGCCCCTTAAAGTGTGATGGCAATACACTTTGGAAACAAACTACACTGGTCTGATTCCTAGTGTCAGCACATAATCTTTTCTTTTTGAATGTTTTATACTCACAAACACTCAATTAAATTACGCAGTTTAATTATATGTTTCAAAAGTTGTCTTTGCTCCATTGGCAGGGTAAACTCCAATGACCAGGTGAATGAATGAATGGATAAGTATGGAACACTGGTAAACTGATAGGGATAACTATAGTACTCAGAGAAAAACCTGTCACATTGCTTTTGCTGGTTTTCTGCAAACTTTAAGGTGGCATCTGGCATGGCCAACAGGAATCGCAACACACACCCAACCTTTAGCAATTTACAGTGGCGCAAAAAAGACATATATCCCAACACAATGACCTGAGACAAAGGACATAAAAAATCATGATAACACTCAATCATGTTAGCTCCTTTCCATTCCACAGATAGGAGCAAGAATAAAATATCAAAATAAATAAATTATACTACTTTCACCTTCCACCTTGAAGCAGTCCATAGTTGATCAGATTTTTGGTTGCAAAATAAAACATGCCATTTTCTAGTAACTCCCCATCCCAGTCCTGGCGTCTTGGACGTCTCTTAGGGTTAAAGTTTAATGGTTCAACTCCACCATCTGAAAGTAACGTTTAATATAAATGTACACACTAACAAACGCCCTGCCACAAGCATACAACCATGAATTTTCCACTTAAACAAATCATTCATATATATTCTTTTAACCCTTTAAATGCCAAGTTAAATCCCATCTGCCATTTGCTAGCATTATTAGGAGCTCACTCTATTCTCCACATTAGCAGAATAAGGGTTAAATTACAATTTTGAATTACGAGTAAAGCTAATACCCTTAAATCATTACACATATGTATTTTTTTACACAGTCTCCTTTGTAAAACAAATTAAATCCTGGAGTACATAACGAGGAGTAGCCCATTATTTTATGATATGTTTGTATTACACCACATATGACACATGTTATATAATATAATGATATCATATATTATATTATATACACACACACACATATAGCATATTCCTCACATACATAATCATTCATTGCTGTTTTTAAACATAAAGTCAACAGACAACAGTGTTGTATTCCTCTCTTTATCATTCCATTGACAGTCTTGTCATTCATTCTCTCCCAACTCTCATCTTGCTTTACATTCATCCCCCCAGCTGTTCTGTTCTTTGATCTCTCAAATGCTCATAGAGGATCTTCGTTTTAATACTCACAAACGAACATTTTAATGTTCTCACATTCTACTAACATAACACATGACTGTACTGCTGTATGCTTTGCCTGTATTACTGAACATTTACATTACTGAAGAAAAAGATGAATGCATGTGCAACAGCATTAACCTGCTGGAAAGGAAAAGTGAAGGAAAAATTTTAAGAAAATTACTGAAAACCATACCTGGCAGTTCTTTCCACCGCAATTTGTAGTCTCGTGTCACAGAAAATACAGAGTCATAACCGCCATCCATCATCTTGCTGTAAGCTTCGGCAAGGAATGAAGCTTTTAGAAAAGGTGATGTGCACTGTATTAAAGCAACAACATCAACCTCTGCAAAAGAGATCACATATTTGTAATTCCACAAAAATTACAACATACAAAAATGCTGTGGTTGCCATGTGCATAAACAATATCTAATACTTACAGCAGTCTGCCAAAATTTCTACTTTTAAACATCTTATGTGAATTCCTTCTTCCGTCCTTACCTTTTCTGATCACTTACTTACTTTTCCACACTGCTACTTCACTACCAGTTTCTACTATTTCATCAATGCATACAGAAATTAAAGAGGAAAAGTTTTCTCTGCATGCATCACGTAATGAAGAAATTAGGGAGTGGCAATACCGCTTTGCACTTTCTTAAACTCAGTACTAGATAAAAATGAACTGTATCATGCTCCAACCACTTTACCCTGGCATACACCCCAAGTACTGATTGTACAGCAAGCTGTGTACTCCCCAAAGACAGTCTACACATGAAGACAAAGAGACATATCAGCTGTGGAAAAACTGTGGGGGCACAGCATAAGGTAGAGGAGAGAATCATGTAGTAAGAATGGCATATATGATCTCACAACATGTTTTTCATTTTCAGTACCAAGCAGCATATACGTTACTAAGGACAAACAGGTTTAGAGTTGCTGATTAATGTTTAATAAAGTTTAGTACAACTTTCCATTCTCCTCATTCCTCTGCACACAACGGCCACACAAATCCTCTATACACTAGTGCAGTCCACAGTAACAGCTACAAACCATGGTGAAAGGAACAGAATTCCTGCACTCCCACTACTGTTGGGGCAGTATCCATGGCACTTTCTGAAGACCGCCAGTGAACCTCAGCACCTGACATACTTGCTTCTTTTGCAATATAAGCACTATCAGTTGACACCCAGATGGATGAAAATCCTGTAATAAATCACCTTAGGATACACACACTGCTGAAATACTTGTTACAGAAAATCAAGGGAAATGTAAGCATAACATACGTACTGCCAAATTCATGTATGGCCATTAGGGAACGTTTAAGCAATGTGGTTCCGTTTATTTTGGCCAAATTTTTCTGAGGGATGCCTTTACTACCACCTCTTGCTAGAATCAAAGCAGCGACATGTTGCTCCTTGAATGTGTCAAAATGACTGCAGCCATGGCTCATTTTATGGTTTACAGTCCTAATGAAACAAAACACAAAGTTTGTAAGTTTTCAAGTTATCTGGGATGCTACACCATGTCGACTGGTTAAGTCACCGGCGTTACAGAAGACCGCCGTCCCCTTCAGAGTCACTCAATCCACTGTGGCACATGCTTCTTGGACTGCTTAACCCTGAAAACAAGGGGCTGGGGCACTACTTTCCCCATAAACATCGGTATTTACCAGCTGACAAAGGGTAATGGCCCAGAAGACTTATCTTCAAAGCACCGCTGTGACAACCCCAATTCACGCATGTGTATATATATATATATATACACACACACACATATATATATATATATATACACACACACACACACACATATATATATATATATGTGTGTGTGTGTGTGTGTGTGTGTGTGTGTGTGTGTTTGTAGCATTCAGTTCTTTAGCAATTTTAATCTTAGCACATGAGAAACAAGCTGTAGCCAATTGTGGTTACATTATGCCCGTAAGTGCGTGGTTGCTTCGGAACACTAACCCATTTTCATATACATTGTTATTTCTACTGATGTCAATCAAATTGTTGGAGGCGCACGGGAAAGTCACTTGGAAATATGCACACAGTATGCACAAAGTAGTGAACATTGTCCACACTTGCTCTCTGGGGGAAACGAACTCACACACGGCACCCACAAACAAGTCTACTCATTCTAACAAACAAAGGCTTGCGTGCATTTGACACAACCTAAGTACTGAAACAAAACGGATAATGTGTGATGCAAGAAGTAATATTCGCAAGTATCATTATGTCTCGAGCACCAGACGGTTTAACGATGTCTTTGTGCACGCAACGAACGAATATGGAAAGTGAAGGCATAGCTCCACTCATTCTGAACTTCGGCACTTTGTCTCAAATATAAGGAAAAAAAACTCGTGCCCTTGTCGAGAATCGAACCACCCTTCCTCCAAAGCTCTAACGTTCAGCCATTACTGTATTCACGGCGTATATGATCTGTGGTATTCACAACCACAGTTTATGCATCCTTTCGGACGAGGATCTAATGTGGTTCGGTAGTTTGGAATTTTAGCGGCGTTTGGCGCGCAGAGCTCCACCACAACGATTCCACGTCATCCGTGGTAATTTGCACACCACAAACTGACATGTTACGGGCAGCGACTTGACTGAGGTGAGCAAGCTAAGCCTAGCCAAAGTGTTAACTGGGGGGCGAAGACTTGCGCTTTAGTCGCCGTACCCCTGTCTCTTAGCCATTCCTGCGTTTGACCGCATTGCTAGGCTAAGTAACAGACACCTAAACTCGAACAGGGGAATAAGCTTACGCTAACGATTTTGAAGTCAGGCTGAGGGCCTTGACTGATAGGCCTAGGGCCTCGGTTGCCCTATGGAAGTATTAAACTTTGGTTGATTCGCTGTCTGGATTCCGAGCCCAGACTCGCTATGTCGCATACTAGAGTTATGTGACGTTTGTCAGGCGCTTAGGTGAAGCCGCCGCGCCTCGAGGAGAGGAGAGTGGGCCGTGCCCGACTTTGCATCGAATACCCTGCCATTTGTCATATAACTGAGGAAAATTACGGAAAACCTCAGAGTAGCCGAAGGGCGCTCGGCTGATCAGCACCAAACGCAATTCGTTCAATTCGACTTGACCGTCGCAGGCGATGGCCCCGACTGGCCTGCTGTCTCCCGCCGCCCTTGGCCTTCGCGTCAGGCGACGGGGTCAGCCCTAGGTCAGCTTAAGTATCTGCCGAGTTGCCGTACTAGGGTTTTCCCCACATCAGCCAACTTTGAGTCAAAGCTCTCGGCCAGGGCTCTGATGTGGTCGGCAAACAGCGGAACGCCCAGATCGTCCTGTATCTGTCTGTTACTTACGTACCAGGGGCACCAGCAGCGAGGCGAAGACACTTGGATTGTAACACCTGTAACCTCCAGACATGAGAGCGGGCAGCGGATCTCTACGCAGGGCATGCATAGTTCATCAGGGGCTGGATACACTGCTTATATAGCAGGACTCCGTTCCTGACGGATTGATCACTCTTCCTATTCACGAGGGGGCCCAGCATACCCATTATTTGAGCAGTCCTCTTCATGACCTGGTCAATGTGAGACGACCAGGTGATTCGTGTATCTAGGATCACCCCCGGATAAAGAGTTGTTTCGACACATTCGATTGGTTCCTCCAAGAGTGTTACTGGTCGGGGCTGGATGAAGCGCCGTCCGGCATGCGCAAAGATTATCGCGGTGCTCTTAGAGACATTAATGACGATTCTCAATTCACTCTACCACCGTTGAAGGTCGTTGAGGTATTACTCCAGGTAGCTGTAAAGCAACGTCGGCTTGCGTGACGTAGCTATGATGGCCGTGTCGTCCGCGTAGAGAATCAACTCGACGAGGTGAGAGGGTGGGGGAATATCGTTGACATACAGACTGAAGAGGACAGAGGAGATCAATCCCCCCTGATCTACCCCAGCCCGCATGCCTCGACTAGATGACGTTGCCTTCTGGAAGGACGCTTCGAACGTCCGATCCCTGAGGTAGGATGAGATTGTATTGGCGGGAATTTGAGGAACGTTCGCTTGTAGAGGAGGCCATCAATCCAGACGGTATCGAAGGCTTTGGCCACGTCGAAGAAGACAGCGCCGGTGAGCCTCTAGTCTCTTAAATTACTGGTTATGCTTTCAACGAGGCAGGCCAGCTGCAACGACGTGCTATATCCGGGTCTGAACCCGAACTACTCGTCTCGCATCAGTCCGCGTTCGTTTACTACATGTAAGATCCTAGCTAGTAGGATCTTTACACATAATTTACCAATCGTGTCCAAGAGACTTATGGATCGATAGGAAGAGGACAGTGCTGGATCCTTCCCCGGTTAAAGGAAATAGATCAACCGAGCGTGCTTCCACGTTTGGGGATGTGGTGGTTTCGGAGAACCGCGTTGAAGATACGGGCGAGGAGGGAAACCGCTCGTTTTGGAAGACGCTTCAATGCCCTATTCGGTATACCGTTCGGGCCCGGAGCCTTACTGACCTTGAGACATCTGATGGCTGCGTGAACCTCGTTAGGGTTGGTTAACTGGGGTTCGCTGGTTGGGCTTAAGAAGTAAGACTTCAGCGCAACGTCAACCGTCTGAATAACTGCCGGGACCTGAACCCAGAAAAAGGATATAAGATCGAGAAACCATAATCTCCCTCCAGCAAAGAATATGGAAGCGTCATCGGTGAATTCGAACATTGAAACCTGTCTTGGAACCATATGTATATGCTTGTTTAGGATTTCCTTGACTATGGAACACTGATGATGACAGATCATATGTGACTAGATAGGGTGGCCAACAGAGATTGTACTGTCATCTGATTGTGATCACATAGTATTAATCATAAGGGAACACGTGACATCAACAAAACAGGATAATGCACGAACTTTACCATGAAAGCCAACTGTGCCTGCATCTACACACCAAGGTTTCGGAAAACCAGGGAGACGACCCAACCTATGCCATTAATTCACACACCACACAGCACTAGGACGGAGTTTAGAATCCTGGCCGGAAGATAGCCGCCAGCGCAAAAGACAATTGAGACCGCACCATATCCGTGAGTTGGGATGGAGGTGTGACGTAATACAAGTGACGAAATAGGAGGCGACACGTACCCGAGGCAGATGATGCCATTGGATGGCGAGGACCACAGTCGTGGGATCACATGGCGCGGGCAGAGGAACAAGGCACATCACATAGGGTCCAGTCGGTTTAGCAGCATGGTTTCCCTGCAGAACATTTCCCAATCAGCGACGGTACTTGAACTGAGGCAATATTCTCGTTTGATACGGCGGGCAGGTTCGCAGCGCACGATGTCATACGGGAGGAGTACAACCTCGCGGAAGGTGAGATTACTCCGCTGGAACCATGAGCCGTGCTTTATGGACCCGAACTCCGAACACTTGACTCCAGCAACCTTCTTTCGACATCGCCACCTAAATGTTTCAGGAATACTAGGTTCTGCGGACCACGTCATTTCTCGATTACAGGTGTTGCACAGCACCTCACTCCAAATCAGGGCCACGTCCTTAAGAAACTGCATAGCGATGCCATAGTCGCAGAAAAGGTACGCGAGAAAATCCCTATTCGGACCACCGTCTTCCCGCAGCATCCGGCGTCCAAACGAAAACTTCGGAACGAACGCCATCTCCTGCATGCGTTTCTCGTAATCGTCAAGGATTTGACGTAGTTTTCCCACAATTTTCCACAGAAAAAGGAGAGGAAGGCAACTGCACACGACTATTTCGGCGTGAAGAATGGTGGTACAGGAAGTTTGTAGAATTGTAGGTGGAACATAACAAACGCGGGGAAAAGGTAAACGGAAGACATGTTTAAGATGGAAAATCTGAAGAACCCAGAAAAACGAAACGTGGGTTAGTAATGCATTTTAATTACGCACACAGCCTAAAACCTACCCTAATCTAACCTGTAATCATTGAGATAAGAAATGAAATGGAAATATACGAATAGCTTAAAACCTAATCTAATCTTCGTCCTTCTCAAAAAGTGGTACTGGGTTGGGTGGGGGTGTGACCTAACCGAATAAATACGCGGTGAAAATGTAAACGGAATACATGGAGAAAAATGAATACCTGAAGAACCAAAAGAAACGAAAAGTAAGTTAATAATGCATTTTAATTACACACATAGCCTAAAACCTAACCTTTAATGAATGAGATAAGAAATGAATTTGAATTTTATTAATGGCTTAAAATCTAACCTTACGTCTTCGTCAGTCTGGAAAAGTGGTATTGCGTTTGGAGGGTGATGTGACGTATGGAAATGACGCAATAGCAGACGACACGTACCGATGACCGCAGCGCCACACATGTTGGGCAGCGGCTTTAGCGACTACTAGAGTCCAGGATTCTAAACCCTAGCCAGTACAACCATTGTAACCTATCACTTGCATGCATTTGACATACTCGAATAATCAAACAAATCTAATAATGCAAGGTGCGTGTGGATGTGCTCTGGGCGATGTGGAGATGAATAAATGCGCAGACTAACGTGTGTGGCGCTGCGAAGAACTGTGGATATTAAAGGCATAGCTCCATTCATTCCGAAATTGGGCACTATTTCGCACAAGTCTTGCCCTACCCATAGCAACCACCAATGTTTGCCAATTTTTCGGGTACTCAGATCAAAGAGATTGGCGGGATATGTAGCACGTATCGGGAGAGGGCGTGCATTAGAACTTCGGTTGAGAAATCTGACGTAGAGACCTCTTGGAAGATCCAGGCGTAGGTTTGAGGATAATATTAAGATGTCATATGCAATATTGTAATATTTTCATACAGATTTTAATTTTATATTAATCTTAAATTTGGACATAACACTATATTACAGACCATTTAAATGATTGCATGAATGCTGTTATATTCTAGCATTGCATTGTCTCGCTGTTGGATAGACAATACTGGCCAGTATTTTGACACGGAGCAATCGAGAGTTGTCTTCGTAAGAAGCTATGTTCTATCCTTTTACCATGCACAATATACAATATAGAATATGTATATTTTTATGACGAGGTCCCTATCCAGTGCAATTGTGGAAATGGATCGATCACTCAAAGAAATAACCTCTATTAATGATACTTCATTTCCTGCTTGAATTATAATGGTAACTTTGTGGATTGAATTTTTATATATAGCGTCTGATATAGTACTTACAAGCTTAATTACTCCATTGTGCAGGGTCCTTCTTGAGAAGCTAATTGGTTTGCAGCTAGTCAAGAAATTCCCCGCATTTCACGGAACCCGAAGCCTCATTACCTCACTTACAAGCGTCCGGCACCTATCTCTATCCTAGGCCCGCCCAATCCAGTCCATATACCCACATCCTAACTCCTGGAGATCCATCCTAATATTATCCACCCATCTACGGCTAGGCCTCCCCAGTGGTCTCTTTCCCTCCGGCTTCCCCACCAAGATCCTATACAACCTCTCTCCTCACCCATACGCGCCACATGCCCAGCCCATCTCATTCCTCTCGATTTTATCACCCGCACAATATTGGGTGAGGAGTACAAATCATTTAGCTCCTCGTTGTGCAATCTCCTCCATTCCCCCGTTACCTCGTCCCATCTAGGTCCAAATATTCTCAACACCATGTTCTCAAACACCCTCAGCTTCCTTTCCTCCCGCAATGTCAGCGACCAAGCTTCACACCCACACAAAACAACAGGCAAAATTATAGTTCTATATATCTTGAT
>Ga0123354_10011353_pt1 | contig 13754 bp, 12 predicted proteins | sample TergutLab28metaG_2_FD_97872 | JGI IMG/M metagenome (GOLD analysis project Ga0123354, IMG submission 97872) | Labiotermes labralis P4 segment gut microbial communities from Petit-Saut dam, French Guiana - Lab288 P4 | ecosystem: Host-associated > Arthropoda: Insects > Digestive system > Gut ... | reverse complement strand
TTAAACATTCTTCTGCACTTTTTAAAACCAAAGATTGTATTTCTTTTTTACCAATTTCTTTTTTTTTCTCAAAAAACCAAGTCATATCAAATATATTAAATGATTTTAACCCTGATTTTGTCAATGTTTCTCTTTGTAAGGTTCTGGTAAGGCAAATAATTCCGGTAAATTCGCTAACTTCAACTCAAAAACAAGCAGTAAAATGCAAAATTATATAAAATTGTTGCATCCTGAAAGAACCCATGCGATAATATTTATAATAAAATGTTATATAGTCTATAAAATTGGAGGTTTTATGGGAGGAATGAGTCTTATTTTCTTACTTTTTATTACAATCATTGTAATGATCTTGGCTATTTCTAAATTAAAAATTCACCCTTTTCTGGCTATTTTAGGAGTAACACTGCTTTTTGGATTAATTGCAGGTATCCCGCTTGTTAATAAAACAGTTGATGGCAAAACAGTGAATGGTATAGCCACAGTAATTGGTTTGGGTTTTTCAGGAATTTTTACCAGTATCGGTATTGTCATTATTTTGGGTGCATTGATTGGAACAGTAATAGAGGCTACCGGTGCAGCATTCAAATTGGCTGATATGGTAATTAAAATTGTTGGTCCAAAAAATCCAGTATTAGCTGTTCAGCTCATGGGTTGGGTAGTATCCATTCCGGTATTTTGCGATTCAGGTTTCGTTATCCTTAACCCAATTCGTAAAGCGCTGGTTAAAAAAACCAGGGTAAGCAGCGTATCAATGTCTATAGCTCTTTCTCTTGGTTTGTATGCTTCGCACGTTTTTATTCCACCAACACCAGGGCCAATTGCAGCTGCTCAAAACCTTGGATTGGCAGATCATCTTCTTCTTGTTATGGGAATGGGCGCTCTTTGTTCAATACCCGCTCTTATTGGCGCTTATTTCTTTAGCAAATATATAGGTACAAAAGTAAAATCAAAAGAAGATATTGATATTGGCGCTACAACTCAATCTTACGAGGAGCTTGTAAAAAGTTATGGAACATTACCCAGTAGTTTCCTTGCTTTAGCTCCGATTCTTTTACCCATTCTTTGTATGGCGCTCGGTTCTATTGCAAGTATGGCAAAATGGTCTGGCTTTACAGGAGAAATTTGCAGATTCTTTGGTGCTCCTATAATAGCTTTAGGTGTAGGCGTATTGTTTGCAGTTTGGCAGATTGCATCAGTTGGCAAACTTGGTAAATTCTCTGATATTACCAATGATACTTTAAAAATTGTCGGCCCAATTCTGTTTATCACAGCAGCTGGTGGAGTTCTTGGCACAGTAATTGCAAATACACAAATTGTTCCATACATAAGAGAAAACGCAAAATCTATAGCCACAGTAGGTATTTTATTCCCATTCCTGCTTTCTGCTATTCTTAAAACAGCCCAAGGTTCTTCTACTGTTGCACTGGTAACTACTTCTGGTATATTGTTCCCAATGCTTGCTGTTTTAGGTCTTGATACTCCGGTCAGAGCAGCATTGTGCGTAATGGCAATTGCAGCAGGTTCAATGACTGTATCTCACGCAAATGACTCTTACTTCTGGGTTGTTACTAACTTTGGAGGCATGACCCCTGAACAAGGATATAAAGTTCAAACACTTGGATCGTTTGTTCAAGGTATTTGCGCTATGGCAGGTGTATTTGTTTTCTCTTTAATCTTCTAGTTATTTACTAACGTATTGTTAATACAGGCGCAGTTTAGGCTGCGCCTGTTTTTAATCTGCATTTTCCTAAACATAATTCTGATACTTATCATTTCAAAGGAGCTGTCTCTTATGGAAAAATTATATAAAGACGCAAAGGTTCTCATTGACCGGGTAATACAGGCAAATATGCCACAACAGGCAGTGCGCAATGCGCTTAAGAATCATAAATTTACCGGAAACATATATCTTGCAGCTATTGGTAAAGCAGCATGGAGCATGGCTCATTCTGCATGGGAAGAACTGGGCGACAGGATCAAACATGGCATTATCGTTACCAAATATGGTCATTCTTTTGGCAACATTCCAGGTATGGAGATTATTGAAGCCGGGCACCCTCTGTCCGATGAAAATACTATTGCAGGCGCAAAAAAAGCTGTTGAAATGGCAAAAGGACTAAAAGAAGGGGATGAACTTTTATTTCTTATTTCCGGCGGAGGCTCGGCGCTGTTTGAAGATCCATTGCCGGGGCTTACCTTAGCCGACATTGTGGATATTAACAAGCAACTCCTTGCGTGCGGCGCAGATGTTGTTGAACTCAACATGATCAGAAAGCGTCTTTCCAGTGTTAAAGCCGGCAGATTTGCCCAAATTTGCGCTCCTGCAAAAGTATTTACTGTGGTGCTATCCGATGTACTTGGGGACAGGCTTGACTCCATTGCCTCTGGCCCCGCAGCGCCGGATCTGTTCACTGTGGATGATGTCAAAGAGATTGTGAAAAAATATAAACTCAACATTAAAAATACAGTTAAATGGTATTTGGAAAAAGAAACTCCAAAATCCCTTGATAATGTGGAATCAATTATCACAGGGAGTGTGCGCATCCTGTGCACCAGCGCCGCAGATGTTGCTGCTGAGCTTGGATACACTCCGCATTTGCTCTGTTCTGAAATGAACTGTGAGGCGAGGGAAGCCGGGCGTTTGATTGCTTCTATCGCAAGACAGATTAATGGCGGAGCTCATATGTTCAAGCGGCCTTGCGCTGTTATTCTTGGCGGAGAAACTGTTGTAACTCTTAAAGGCAAAGGCAAGGGAGGCAGAAACCAGGAACTGGTTCTTGCTGCAGCCGAAGGAATTGCCGGGATAGATAATCTCCTTATTTTATCTGTCGGGTCTGATGGTACAGATGGCCCAACAGATGCAGCCGGAGGAATAGTGGATGGTTCTACTGCACAGCGCCTGAAGGAAAAAGGGATAAAGATAAGAGATGTCATGGAGAACAATGATTCGTACAACGCACTTGCTGCTTTGGACTTGCTTATCAAAACAGGGCCAACAGGTACTAATGTCAATGATGTAGCAGTGATTCTTTGCAAATGATCTTGGTGCCAGTCACGCGTCCCGCGCAGCGACACAGACGCCGCAATCTGGCGCGGGGCATGCCCGATCCTCCTTGTGATTGCGAGTCGCCACTAGACATCCCGTCATTGCGAGGCAATTACCCCCCTGTCATTGCGAGCGTAGCGAAGCAATCCATAACACAAAAAAGACTAGATTGCTTCGTCCTGCTACGCAGAACTCGCAATGACAGATAACGAAGCCATCCCGTCATTGCTAGTCGCCACTAGCCATTCCGGCATTGCGAGTCGCTATTACAGTCATTGCGAGCGTAGCGAAGCAATCCATAACACAAAAAAGACTAGATTGCTTCGTCCTGCTAGCAGAACTCGCAATGACAGATAACGAAGCAATGACGGGATCTCAAATTCCTGTTAGAGTTTTACTCCAAACCCAAGACCTATATGAAAACAATTAAGAAATAACTCTGCGTACGTAGTATCACCAGCGCTTTTATCTACCCAATTCTGTATTGTTCTTGTATATCTGACATCAAGACTCATAAATAGAGATCTTGCTAAAGGTATTTCAAATAATGCTCCTGCAGCAAAAGCAGCATTATTTTTTCTAAAAGGCATTAAATGATCTTCTATTTCATCACCGTTAATTATATTAAGCATATTACTATTAGTAAAGTGAATTTGGAAAACTCCTCCTGCATAAAGAGAAAAGACTTTATCAGGAGAAACCCTTAACACTAAAAGTACAGGTATTTCGAATATGCCAAAATCTGCGACTCTTTCATCAATAAGGGGTGAATCATTTCTATTATATTCGTAACTTGTAAATATGTGTGTAGCTGTAAACTCTGTCTGTATTGCTATGCGGGAGGCTAAATTAAATGAAAGAGCAATTCCTGCTTTTGGTGTTATATTAGAATTATCACTTCCCTTATCCGGATAAGATTCAATATCTTTGTATGATGGAGATATTATATTTAATGCGCCATAAGCGCTTATGCCAACACGTTTATCCAGAATAGATAATCCTCTTGTTATGCCCATACTTTCTTTTTTAGCATTCCACTGCGCGAATTTTTCATCAACCTCTTTCCTTTTATCAATAGCTGTCTGGCTATATTCAAATACATTTAAGAGCTTGAATAATTCATTAAAGCTTTTATCTATTTTTTTGCCTGAATATTTATTATCCCAGTTCTCTTCTATAGGTTTTTCGTGTTTTGCTATGGAGTGGCTCTCTTTTTCCATGAATCCGGGAATGGAAAAATTAACTTCAGTTGTTTTATCTTCAAGTATATTGATGGTTTGGTCATATAGTATTTCCTCTCCAAACATTCTTACCTGAGTTATTATCACCTTTCTTGGACCATTAAGAACTGTGGACAAGTTATCAATATTTTCTCCTATGGCAACATTATCAATATAAACAGAATAAGAGCCTTTATCTCCGCTATTTATAAATTTTACTGCACCAAACCCAAGGTGCATACCGCTGAAACCATGCATCATTTCTACTGCAAGTTTATCGGCTGCATAGAAGATATCAAGAACTGTTGCTGCTGTTTCAGATCTGGTTAATGATATTGCCCCTTTCTGCTTGTTGAAAACAGACATCTCTATAAAGATTGAGCCATCAGGTTGTACTAAAGCTTTTCCGAATATTAGGTCATCTATTTTATTTCTTTCACAGTACTCGGAAAGCCATAGGTTATCGCTTGAATAATTTGCAACATTGCTTTGAATAATATTATATTTATTGATCATTTTCAGGTTGAATTCTACTGTTTTCTGTATGTTGGAGGATATTACTTCTATCTGTATGTCTTTTTCTTTATTTTCGAGTGGGAATACAGAAATTTTTGGCATTTGTCCAATCTGGGCAAATAAAAAATGTGATATTAATAATAAGAAGAAAATCTGAATACAAAAAAATCGTTTGTTCATATTGTTATCTCCTTTTTCTAAAATTATAACAGTTATTTACCGTTAAGTATACTAAAAATATTGAGACAAAAGTTTACTTGCCTGTGGCAATTCTGGTCAAATAGGACTGAATACTATTTCTTAAATCTTTGGAAACCTGTTTCTGAAATTCCCTGTATACAAAAGTTTCTGCCTGATCTTCTGTTATCCCATTTTCACGAGCTTCTTTATAAAACGTTGCAATGGTTGTCCCTGTTTCGTCAAAAAGAGATATATCTGCTGTCCAGATTACAGATTTAAAATTTGGATTCAAGGAAACAGGAGAGGTAGACCATGTCCCTTTAACAGCCATTTTGCCGTTAGGGTTATAAGATATTGACTGCTCGCGCATTGTATCCCGTATGATTGCCGCAACTTTTCCCTCTTTATCCCCTGTTATTGATATATGGTAAGAGAGGTTTTCTGCTTCCTTATCCCTTGCCTCTGCAAATTTTTTATTGTTTATGTCCAGCCCCAATATAGCGGCGCTTGGCATGTGGATAATGCGAAGTTGTTCGATCATTCTTTCTGCATTAAGTCCCATTGCGTATGCGGCATCGTAAAACGCATAACGTTTAAAAGAGCCTGTTACGGAACTTGCCCTGCTGTAAAATTCTTCTGCTTTTGCCAAATCTTTTCTTATTATATCCCTGTAGATAAAAGCTGTAGGTTCTCTTTCAATATAGGCAACAATATGAGTTGTCCCCGAGTTATCTGTATATGGGTCTGAAAATCTTAAATTTATAAACTCTTCGTTTGCCTGTGTTCCTATTGTATGATTTAAAATTATTTCTGATTCTTTATAATTTTTATCTTCTTTAACAAGTTCTGCATATTTCTGCTGAGCAACAGTATCGACTTTAACATTAACAGTAAATTGCTGCGCTAAAAATGCAGATGCATCTTCCTGCGCTCTTCTTCGTGAATCTCCGCTTCCGACTGCCGCAAGATATTTTGAATTGGGAAAATCTGCTTCAATATTGGTCATCCACTTGGGAGCTCCGTTGTTTTTTTTGGAAGGCGATCCTGATGTTGAGCATGAATTAAATAAAACCAGAATAGCGAAAATTGCAAAAAATCTCATAGATTTCCTCTCTTAATTATTTACTGCCAACCCGCAAAGACGCTTCCCTTTCCTGCGCTGGCTAAGCGGCTTTAGCTGGACTTCTATTGCAAATCGTACGATGGTAAAATATATAGCTGCCCCGGCACATAATTTCCCGGAGCAAAAACCTTGCGATAGAGCAAGATATTTGATTTGTCATAATAATCAACTGCTATGGTATGTTCGCCAGGTTCAACCCAGAACTCTCCGACATAAGCCTGTCCGGGAAAATAACGGGCGTTTCTTAAGTCTGCCTGTTCGCTTGAGTCAGCCGCAACTGTCAGGGCAATGCCTCCTAAAAAAGAAAGCACCTGGGCTACGCCTCCGGAGTTTGCTGCTGCGTTATTTGCTGCTTTTGTTGCCTGTTTTGTAAGGATCCCTTTTGTTACTGTTCTTATAATTGTTTTAAAAAAAATCATCCCTTTTCTTAAGTTAAAAGTTTCTATGGCAACTTCATCAAGCTTTTCAATAAGCTCAAGCTCTCCGACGGGAGTGCCATTTACAGAGACCTGAATTTTTGATACGCGGGATGGCCGTTTAACCATCTCCGGAGTTTGGGTTTTGAAATTATATCCTCCGGTAATGCCGGGAAATGGTATGGGGGTAAGATCTGTAAGAACCATTTTCCCATGGTCATCTTCTTTTTCCTGTGTTATTAAAATAAGGTTTTCCAATGTTGTAATTCTTAAGGTAGATGCTTTTTTTATTGGACTGCGTCCGGTGAAAGCAATTACATTTATGCGCGCTTTATTTGTCCCCTGGAGCATTATGTCAAGATTTTTTGGTAATGGAAAATCATAAACTTTTGGCTGGTCGCGAAATGCCTCTTTAAGTTTTGCAAGATCTATGGCAGCGCTGTCTCTTCTTCCATCTGCGCGATAGAGCAGTATGCCAAAATATCTGGCAAGCGCAGAATTGTGGAATTCTGTTTTACCTGCTTTAATTGTCCCTTGCGCATCTTTTGAACTATTCATGCTGTGCGCCAGATTTCCATATTTATCTTCAAGAAGGTTTAATTTATCTGTAAGCCTGCGAATTTCGACAAATGCACCATCAAAACTATCAAGCCTGATAAAATCAATTGCTTTAAATATATTCAGGTAAAGGTCTTCATAAGCTTCGCCAAAATATTCAAGCGTGTAGTCATTGAGAAGAAAAGATGCTGCAGCATCAGTAATGCTTTTTGTAAAGTTTTCCTGAATAAGCCTCTCTGCTTCATTAAAACGATCAATGCTTTCTTTTGGATTGTCTGCCATGTGGTACAAGATACCGGTATCAAGATATTTTAATACCTGATCTTTGTCTCTGTAAGGACTTTCTTTGTCCGAAGTATTGAGCTGTTCAATAGCAGAGAGATAGTTCCGTTCAGCTACCTCTCTGTCTGCATCCGCAAAGCCCATGTTGCGCGTTGATGTTGCGCAGGATGCAAATATAAAAAAAATAAATATTGATAAAAGAACCCGATATCCTTTTTTTGTTATGAGTTGCCACTTTTTTTTCAGTTTAGTCATAATAAAATCCATTCATTAGCAGCCTGTAAAAGATGCCGGATCCCTTGTCTTGTCGAATTGCTAACGTTTATTTTTTTTCTGTTCAATAACTTTTTTTATCTCTTTGTCGCCTATCCATACTTTTTCGTTTGTTTCAATATGTATGAGCTCCAGATTGGTTTTATAAAAAACAACACGCTGCTTATCAAGAGCATCTGTTACGGAAGTTATAACTCCTCCAAGATAAAAATCTGCCCCTGTTTCCTGGCCAAGTCTTTTCATGGTCTCTGCGCTCGCTTCGGTCTGCTGGTCCAGTCTTTCCTGCCTTACCCCTTGTCGTTCATCTGCAGATGCAACAAATCTTACTTTGCCTGAATTTATAAGTTCTCTTTCAAGGCTTTTTGTAAATACAAGTACTTCAATATGTTCGCTGCTTCTGTTGCGTACTTCTCCTACGATTACTACAGGATTCCTTTTGTTTTGATTTATAAAATTATTTGCCCATGGTCTATTGACAGCATCGCTTATCATTTCCCGGGCAACCAGTTGGGAATCTGTATCATTCCATCTGCCGCTTAAATCTATTTGCTCATCTGATGCTACTCTTGTAACCTTTGTGCTTGGCCCGCAGGAAATTAAGATAAATGCGGCTGCAATAATCATGGCTAATAAACTAAAATTTTTCATTATATTCTCCTTATTTTTTCTTTATTAAAGTATTTTATTATTTATATATAAACATAGCATGAAAAAAGTAGTATGATAAGCATTTTTGAGAAATTGCTGTTAAATAATTTTTAGTTCCATATAATAAAAAAATTGCCATAAACCGGGTTGGGTTATAAAATTGAGGTAGTTAAAAATAGTTTGATAAAATATGGCAAATAATTGGAATTTTAAAAAAATGGCGAAAGGGACGACCAGCAGAGAAGAACACAGGCTGTCACAGGCGGTCACAGGGAACGAAAACATAAAAGCAGCAACAGGAGCGATCCATGGAAAAAATACTTGAACTTGAAAATGTTGTCAAAACATATACCAAAGGGGATGAGAAAATAAATGCGCTTGCAGGTGTAAATTTATCCATAACTAAAGGGGAATTTACAGCTCTTGTTGGTCCTTCTGGATCCGGCAAAACAACTTTGCTTAATATCATAGGATGTCTGGATTCTCCAAGTGTTGGAAATATTTTCTATAATGGATCTCTGCTAAGTAATTTAACTGAAAATGAATTATCTGATTACAGGAAAGAGCATATCTCTTTTATTTTTCAGTCTTTTAATCTTATCCCTGTCCTTACAGTAAGAGAAAATGTAGAACTTCCTTTGGTAATAGAACAAAAACTTTCAAAAGAAGAAATTAAAGCAAGGGCAGATGATATTTTAAAAGCAGTTGGCTTAAAAGGAAAGGAAGATCGCTTTCCAAGAGAACTTTCAGGCGGACAGGAACAGCGTGTAGCTATTGCGCGGGCTTTGGTAAAAGAACCATTTATAATTCTTGCAGATGAGCCAACTGCGAATCTGGACTCGCATACAGCAGAAGAAATAATAGACATCATGAAAAATATCAATAGTACCAGAAATGCGACATTTATCTTTTCTACTCACGACCTTCTTGTTCAGAAACATGCAAGGCGGGTCATAACAATAAGGGATGGATTTATCCATTCAGATGCAAAAAAGGAAGAGTGATAATGCGGCGAGGATCCAACAATTTGCCATCTACAGGAACATGGAAAACTATTTTCAAAATCGCATGGCGCAACGTTGTCCGGCATGGAAAGCGGACAGCTTTTACGATTATCACAATGTGTTTTGGGATCGGATTATATATAGGACTTGATTCTATTTTTAAAGGAATGGATAAAGCAGGATTGGAGAATATTATAAATCTTACAGATTCATCAGTACGAATATCAACAGATAAATATGAAGCAGAGAGGAATAGCCTGCCGCTTGATTATGGACTTTCCAAAATCCCTGAGCTTGAAAAATATATTATGAGTAATGATGGGGTAGAAGCAATAACACTTAGGACCCGTTTCCTTGGACAGCTCTCCAATGGCATGGATAGTATTCCTGTTACAGGGATAGCTATTGATCCTGTTACAGACCCAAAAGTTTTTACTATTCCAAAATATATAGAAGGAAACTGGTTTAGTGAAAACAGTCAGGCGAATGAGATTGTTTTAGGTAAACGCTTGGCAGGAGAACTGGGAGCAGGAATCAATGATTGGATCATTCTTTCCTCAAGAACAAAATATGATACTCAAAATGCAGATGATTTTTTAATAATAGGGCTGATCGATGCGCCTGAAGTTTCGCTCAATACACATGGAATGTTGCTCTCTTTTAAAGATGCAGAAGAATTTCTTGATCTTGAAGAACTTAGAACAGAGATAGCAGTGCGTATGAAAAACAGAATAAATATTGAAGATTTAATGAAAGATTCAAAAATAGTTGCTCAAAATATTCAAAAAGAATTTCCCGGCCTCTCTGCGCAAAGCTTTGAAGAGGTTGGCAAACAATTCCTTGAAATCTCAAAATCAAAATCAAAGGCAACCGGAGTGATCATATTTACTATTTTACTTATTGCGGGAGTTGGGATCGCAAATACAGTGCTAATGAGTGTCTACAGCAGAATAAGGGAAATAGGTGTGCTAAGAGCTTTTGGTTTACAAAGAAAAGATATTTCAAAACTTTTTCTTGTAGAAGGGGCTATTATTGGTGTTATTGGTTCTTTGGCAGGGGTTATCCTCGGAATTATTTTTGTTAGCTATCTTATATTCTTCGGGATCCCTGCAGAAAAAATGATGGGCTCTATTGATATGACAGGGCTCTACATGGGAAAAATAATTTATGGCCATTGGAGCACAAAGACAATTATAGTTGGTGCTATTTTTGGATTTATTGTAGCTGTTTTTGCAGGCAGTTTCCCTGCAAGAAAAGCTGCAAAAATGGAAGTAACAGATGCCATCCATTTTATATAGAGGAGCAAGAAGTGAAATGGATCATTGACCTTGCAATAAGAAATATAAAGAGAAATAAAAGAAGAACAATACTCGCAATATCTTCTATTACGTTGTCTGTTGCTTTAACAGTTTTTCTGAATGGATTCATAGCAGGAATGCTTGATAACCTGGTCAAGAACGTAACAAAAAATGAAACAGGCCATATAAGAATTTCCACAAAAGATTTTGCTGAAAGATACAGGTTTATGCCTGTAGATGAAATAATTTATAATCCTGAAATTATTATATCAATTATTAAAGATATTCCTGAACTTGAAAAAGAAATTACGATTATTACAGAACGGATTTCTTTTGGAACGCTTTTATCAAATGGTCCAAATTCAATATCTGCGATCGGAATAGCAGGAGAGCCTGAAATTGAAAAAGAGCTTCTGAATCTAAACAGGAGTATTACAGAAGGCCGGTATATTGAAAATAGCGATGAAACTATTATTGGTAAAAAAGCAGCTTCATCGCTTAATTTGAATATAGGTGATGCTTTGGGCATACTTACTCAGGGGACAGACTATAGTTTGAGATTTAAAAATTTCAAAATAGTCGGGTTTTTTGAAACAGGATTAAAACAACTGGATGAATCTTTTTTTCAGATCCCTCTGGCAGATGCAAAAACATTTTTACGCGCAGATAATGGTACTCAGCAAATATTGATAATGCTTAAAGATTATAAAAAAGCCCTTAAAATAACACAAATCATAAAAGATAAAATTGCGCAAACAGGAATGCCTGATTTCAATGATATTGCCATTAACGCATGGAACGAAATAGGGGATTACCCCTCTTTGATAAATATGATGGAAAATATATATGGCTGGATATATATAGTAATTTTATTTCTTGGAGCATTTATTATCACCAATATTTTAATGATGATAATACTTGAGCGGCGCAGGGAAATCGGGATCCTTAAAGCAATGGGACTTAAGGGAAAAGAGATACTTTTCATGTTTACTGCAGAGGGAGCTGTAATTGGCGTAATAGGAAGTTTTATAGGAACAGTTATGGGTTTTGCTCTTTGTCTTATTACTTCTATTTATGGTGTTGATTTTAGCTCTGCAATGGAAGGAATTAATTTTCCATCAGACCCTGTATATTATTCAAAAATAAATCCCGGCGCCATATTATTTATATTTGTTTTAGGAATCGCTGTTGCTATTATTGTCTCAATATTGCCCAGCCGCAAAGCAGCGAAAATGAATGCAGTTGATGCAATAAAAAGTGTTATTTAAAGAAGGTATAAAATGAAAAGATATTATAAATTTATTTTATTTCTTGCATTTATATTTTTCTGTGGATTTTTATACTCACAGCAAGCGTCCTCTCTTTCCGGAGAAGAGATTTTAAAAAAAGTAGATGATAACTATGTTTATGACACTATTAAATATAATGGGATAATGGAAATAGATCTTGGCAAAAGAAAACTAAAAAAAGAGATGCAGGCTGTTGCAAGCGGAACGCAGAATGCATTTGTGGAGTTCACAAATCCCGAAGACCGCGGAACAAGATATTTAAAAATCAATAAAGATCTCTGGATATATTTTCCATCAGAACAGCAAACTGTAAAAATATCTGGACATCTTTTAAAAGAAGGGATGATGGGTTCTGATGTTTCTTATGAAGATGCTCTTGAATCAGGCTCTCTTGCAGATAAATATTCGATCACGCTTCTGCCAGATGAAAAAGTTGATAACAGAAATTGCCATGTGCTGGACCTTAATGCCAAAGTTAAAAATGTTCCGTATGAGAGGCAAAAGCTCTGGGTAGATGCAGAAAGGTTTGTAGTTCTTAAAAGAGAGATGTATGCGAAAAACGGAAAACTTCTGAAAGAAAGCAAGACTCTTGCTGTAAAGCAGTTTGGAACAAGATGGTTTGCTACAGAAGTATTTATGGAAGATAAAATTAAAAAGGGTGGGGGAACAACTTTTATTATGACAAATGTTGAATTTGGGATAGAACTTCCTGCAGACCAGTTTAACATGCGCAGGTTAGGCAGGTAGCAATGAAAGTACGTTCTCCTTTTAAAATAATTATTTTTCTGTTTTTAATAGCATTAATTATTTTTCTTATGGCTTTTTTCCCCAGACCTTGCCAGCTCCATGCTCAGGAAGAAAGCAGTAAACCGCTGACATTCTTTGGCGAAATGTATACAGAAGCAGCTGCCTCTGTGCTTGATCCTTTGGACAATGATGTTTTTGAATATAGCGGTGTTACTTCTCTTAAACTTAATGCCATAGCAGGAGATTTGCAGAATGCAAAAATTGATGTTTCTGTGATATTTAAGTTGCTCTACGGAGAGAGCGCCAAAAAGATAGATTCAGGACTTTTGGATAACAGAAATGATTATTCTCAAACATTTATTACAGAGAATAATGGTGTTGCCATGGTCGCAGAAGTGAGGAAACTTTATCTTTCTGTATTTACAGAGTATATGGATATTTCATTGGGACGGATGATAATAAATTATGGCAGAGGAACTATTTTTTCTCCAATAGATCTTTTTGCATCAGTAGATATCGTAGATATTGATTTTGGAAGAATAGGTACAGATGCCGCGAGAATCATGATCCCCCTTGGCCCTGTTTCAGGCATAGATATTATTACAACACTAACGCCAACTGTTAATGAATTTACAACAGGCGCCAGAGGCTTTGGCAATATCAATGGATGGGATTTTGGGATATCTGCTTTCCGCGATGCAAAAAATATTGCCGATGATTGGGCGCTGGATTTTGGATTTGATTTTAAAGGGGACCTGCTTGTAGGTGTTTATGGAGAATTCCTGCTAACCATTCCATGGGAAAATGGATCTGCTTTAACCAATAATACTGTATGTTCTATTATGGGAGGAATCGATTATTCGATATCTGGACTCTGGTTTTTTGATCTTGAATATATGATCAATACAGGAAGTACATATTATAGATCTGCTACATTCAGAGGAGACCATAATCTCTTTGCTTCTGTATCCCATAAATTAAATGATGCCACAATGTAAAACACAAATACAATTATCAATATTTTGGAACAAGCATGGCAAACAACTTTTTCCTTTAACAGAAATATTGCAAGCAATACAAACCTGCTCGCGTATTTCTTATATCGCGATGGTAATATTGAACAAAGGCTTATGTCTGATATTGGCCAGGCGCTT
>Ga0123354_10011352_pt1 | contig 13755 bp, 10 predicted proteins | sample TergutLab28metaG_2_FD_97872 | JGI IMG/M metagenome (GOLD analysis project Ga0123354, IMG submission 97872) | Labiotermes labralis P4 segment gut microbial communities from Petit-Saut dam, French Guiana - Lab288 P4 | ecosystem: Host-associated > Arthropoda: Insects > Digestive system > Gut ... | reverse complement strand
TGTGCTTATCATCAGGAGGTCAAAATTGCATTACACAGCCTCTGGTATCATAACACCTATAGGTGTGATGATACCAGAGGCTGTGTAATGCAATTTTGACCTCCTGATGATGAGCACGTGTGCTCGAAACATGTAGAGGCATCAAGTTGGTTAAATACTGAGATAAATTTATACAGAATATTTCATAAAAATCTGCAGTATCGAATATGACGGAAATCCGTCCAGTTGGAGTTGCGCTGATCCGTGCGGAGAAACTGATGGACAGACGATACGACATGGCGAAGCTCATAACCGCTTCTCGCGACTCTGCGAGCGCACATGAAAAGAGATATGATGATGATGATGATGTTGATGACGATGATGTTAGGAATCACTGAGGAAGAAAGTAAGAGTAGAGTGAAGTCAGGGAATGCTTGCTATCATTCGGTGCAGAGCATTTTGTCTCCCAGTTGGTTATCCAAAAGTATAAATACTAAGACATACAGAATTATAATTTTGCTTGTTGTTTTGTATGGGTGTGAGTCGTGGTCACTAATACTGAGGGAGGAACGTAGGATGAGGGTGTTGGAGAATAGGGTGCTGAGGAGAATATTTGGGCCTGAGAGGGACGATGTGACAGGGGAGTAGAGAAAACTTCATAATGTAGAACTTTGTGATCTGGACCCATCATCAAGTATTTTTCGGGTGATCAAATTGAGAAGAATGAGATGGGCGGGGCAAGTAACAGGTGCGGGGGACAGGAGAAGTCGATACAGGGATTTGGTGGGGAAGCCTCATGGAACGAGACCACTTGGAAGACCCAGGCGTAGAAGGGAGGTTAATATTACAATGGATCTTCAGGAAATGGGATGAGAGGCATGGATTGGACTGAGCTGGCTCGAAACCTGGATGAGTGGCGAGCTCTTGTGAAGGCGGAAATGAACTTTCTGGTTCCATACAATGCAGGGAATTTCTTAAGTAGCTGAGAAACAGTTTCTCAAGAAGGACTCTGTTCTATGGGGATAGTTAGTTACTTTGTTCGTTAATAATCATTTTCGTTTCACGACAAGGAATATGTTGTCATGCTGAAGGCAAGCATTAAGTTTAGACAATTTCTTAGTTACTGAGGCTTCGATTTACCCTTGTGCCTTGGGCGTTTATATCAACGACGATGCGTCTTGTCTCCAGGGAAGCGCGTCCTTCCACATAATAACAGTATTTTAATCAAGCCCGTGTAGCCTAGCACGACAACGGTTCTCCTGTAGCAGCTACTGTTTGTTCAGCTCTCAAAGGAAATCCTCGCCTTGTATACAACCTCCACGCACATGGACCAGTTCACAACAAACCGACAAGTGACCTTTCCGGAGCCACACAAATTCCGTCCGAACTTTGTTTATTTAAGTATACTTTTACGAGCACGTCTTATGCTTGGAATTCACTCAAAAAAAATACTTGAAACAATTTTGACATTAATTTTTAAAATATCTTTTAGCAACGTGTTATTGACGTAGGCGTAGATGGGAGGATAACACCTTTATGGATCTGAAAGGAATCGGTTGCGAGGGCGAGGGTTGGATTAATCCGGCTCAGGATAGAGACAAGTGGTCGAAAATTGTCAACGTGGTTGGGGTTCACAAATGCGGGAAATTTCTGACTAGGTAAGGAAATATGCTTTTCAAGAGGAGTCTGTACCACGGAGTTAGTTAGTTAGTTAGCTATTGTGTTATACATTTAGTTGCAAGGCACGTGTTGTTTCAAAACGTTGGGTCAAAATTATATCGAATTCAGGCGGTCGAGAAAATGAAAGAGTTCTTTCAAATCTACGTTTGAAAACTACGCAATAATGTGGCAAGAGCAAACGCGTCTGTCTATAGCGTAATAAAAAAACAGGCAATGGACATATGACGTAACATTTAGGCTCCTTCCCGTAGCCATTGTTGCCGTCGAAAAGCAAAAAGTATTACATATTATATAGTTATTCTACACTAAGTACTGCACAACCTGATGATGGCCATTATTAAGGCCGAAACATGTAGTTGCTAGCTCTAGCCATTAGTGCTATAAATATACCTAGAGTTGTGTTTTGACTACCATTATAAACCTTACAAAGTATTATGTATTCTGAGCATGGGCTTGTAGCCTTAGTTACCCAGCATGCAAAGCGCATGCGCCTATAGGTGTGATGATACCACAGGCTGTGTAACGCAATTTTGACCTCTTGATCATGAGCATATGTGTTCGAAAAATGTAGAGACATGAAATAAACTTACTGTAAAACAAAAATTTTGTGCATCAAGTTGGTTAAATACTGAGATAAATACACTGAGATGCACGGTCAGCAAAACGGCAAAAGATCATACCGTAGTCACCGTACATATTGCAACATCTACACTGTAAGTAGACACAGTAGTATGCAAACGTATGTTGATCCCCCTGTATTTGTTGGCTCTTTCCGGCCATTCTCGGAGGTATTCAACAAAGACAAACAATTATAGTGCTGTTGCTGGAATATACGTGACGACTTGTCTTACTACACGGTACACTAATAATTTTAAGTCACGGGGTCAGTTCGTAATTAAACGGCGACTTGGCCCACGACGGTCTGGATGTTAGAAGTCGGCATAACGTGACTTTGTCACACAAATTACAGTCTATTTGATAGTACTTTATTTTTACCAACTTGATGCACTAATTCTTTATTTTTATACATTTATTATATTCCTCTACATGTTTCGAGCACTACTGTGCTCATCTTTAGGAGGAAAAATTGTATTAGTACAGCATCTGGTATCGTCACACTCTTTAGGTGACTGTTCAGTACACAGGTTACGAGAGGACCTCGTCTTCTCGTAACCTGTGTACTGACAGCCACCCAAAAAGAGTGACGGTACCAGATGAGGTGTTAATACAATTTGTCCTCCTGAAGATAAGCATAATAGTGCTCGAAACATGTAGAGGAATATAATAAATGCATTAAAATAAAGAATTTGTGCATCAAGTTGGTAAATCATTATATTAGGATGCACGGTCAACAAAATAGAAAAATATAAAAAATAAATTCTATTTGTTGAACAGTTCTCATTATACGCTCTTCTTGCCTTAATAACTAGCTATCGATCGTCAAGTTGTGACGATCGGCAATTCTCTCATTTTCGGGCAGTCTTGAGTTTCATCTAGATTACAAGGCCTGCTAACATGACTGAAGGTTGTGGTCGTCACTTTTCTCAGTTCCTCCCGGGAAACTGATGAATGACGCCCTGAATATGCCACGACAACAAACAGCTCGCCCTTTTATTCAGCGCGATACAATACATTCCCTTGAAAATACACCTCTGAATATGACAAGAATAATAATTCATGTCCGATATGTTGCCATCATTACTTATAAAGCTGAAATATTAAGGCACTGAGAAATTAAATAATATGGTTTAGAAATTATATACTTCTTAAAATGGATCTGCAGTGTAGCGGTGCAGCAACTACGCTACGAGCTGGACAGTCCAGGGTTCGAATATCGTTAGCGGTAAGGGTCGTTACGTCAGAGCGTTGTGACCAGCTGCGGGGCCCACGCACTCCCACAGTCAATGGGAAACGGGGTTATATATCAGGAGTAGAACGGTCGCATCGTGTGAAGTTACCCAATCACTCGCCTCCATCCAGTGCCGTGATTAAAAATGAGTGTAGCTATAACTCTACTCCCTCTATATGCATGTCTGGTGTGAACACGAGAAACATTACCTTTGCCTTCATCCATTTTTTTACTAAACTTCAGAAAAATGTTCATATATTAAACAAACAATTTTACTTTTCAATAAGGTTTCCGCTTCCATTCCACTAATACTTTCACAGGCAGTAAGTTTTAGTACAGGAAACCGAAGTAATTTATCAGCCTGTCAACTTTTAATGACCGACTCTAATGATTACTGCAGTATTTGAAGTTCCCACATTATTAATTTCTACGAAATAGGAACAATTTGAACAAAACTTTATGTTCGAACCCATAAGGAGGATATAACGATTTACTAACTGGAATTCAGTAGAAAACTGGGTTAACTTATAATTTCTTACCATCTTTTGATAATTATTTGTTGTGCTTCTCGAAAATGACTTGATATAGAATTTTAGGTCTGTGACCTGTATTTAGCAGTAGTTGACCTCAAAAAAAACTTTTTTAACCACGATTACTGTTTTATTCATATGTGGTTGGAAATATAACAATATAAACTGAAATAAGGCATTATTCCCAACTGTATGCAAACTGGTGGTTATCAGTTTTTTATTACCTCAATAGCATTTCGCCTAAGAACGGATGGGTGTTGTGTGATAAAGTGTCGGACATGAAAATACAAACATATGTTATTCCTGTTCTCAGAACATTTTTGGCTGATGCATCGGGACTTTCTGAGAGTCAATGCCAAGATTTTCAAGCCGAGAAGTCAGATTTGCCAATCGATAGCAAAACTGGGCCGAGCTGCAAGGTGGCAACGCACTGACTTTCCTCAGCAAGTTCCTGTCTTGTTTCCCCACTCGGTTCCAGCCAGTCCTTAAGCCTGTTGGTATCTGTGCGATTTTCGTCAGACACTCTCGGCAAGTACTGGGAGGGTATACACTTTTGAATACAGCAAGTCACGGCCTCCTCCTGCCAAATCCTTAACTGAACAACGAACAGGTTGCGGCAACTTGAAATGGGACTGCCTTGTATTCTGGAGGTGTCCTGTTCGAATCTTGGAGAGGGTTCTATCACGACTGAAGTTCTGGGTGGTTCTTTTCAGTCCCTCCATGCAAACACCGACATAGCACCTAAAAAAAAGCGACGAATATTTCTTGCGCATTTCTTTCAAGCCAATCGAAAGCAGTCTTGCTTTCACATGCTTGGAATACAAGTAGCTGCTGCAATTGTAACGACGTCGTGGAATAACATGTTGCCAACATGACCATACTTGATGGCCATTCTTCGTAATTTTTCCATTCAATTCCAGGCTATGTAATTACACCTAGCCTGGGTACGGCAAGCACTGTGCTACAGTAACCATTCCCACAGACGCGCACCAATTCCAACACCCTGTATCACGACAAACACGTTTCCCTGAACATCAGAGGGAGCCATCGATTAATTTGAACACTGTAAACCCTCGTTCCAAACAAGAGATACTTTATGGTAGTCAATTCTCCCACTACTCGACAATGCGGCCTGTTTTATCTTAACAACAAAAGGAATAACTGAGTGGAGGACAACATTCGTAGCTACTCTCCAACATGGCGGATGTGCGCAACTTGTAAAGTAGCAGACCTGATATAGTTACCAGCATAAAAGCTGGAAAACTGCAGTCACTATAATGCAGTATTCGCAAATCATGGGGGTGGAGTACGGTGCTTTCATATTTATGCCAAGTTTCAAGAAGATTAGTTAATTTATTCTAAATTCATTGCAAAGACGGACAGACAATTTGCATATCAATTCACAAGCTCTTAATACGTCTGTCTCAGAAAGCCACATTCTCGGGTTTTCAATAACAACCTCAAAAGCTTAAATACAACAAGTTATAATGTTATTTATTGTCCGTCTTACACAACAATAAGATGTGAAATTAAGTCATGCACAATTAATAAAGCTACTTGTTTCAACCCCTTGGGGTCATCTTCAGGCTTATAAAATACGAATCATACAAGGTACGTCTGAAGTAGTTACCTACGGGATCACGTGGTTTACAGTGCGTTGGTTATAAAATGTTATAAAATTTGGTTCAAATACAGGTAAAGATCATATGATCGTGTTGAACAAGTTGATCGTTGTTGCATACCATAACTTAATTTCACATCTTATTGTTGTGTAAGACGGACAATAAATAACATTGTTATATTAGCACAACGGGATGGAACACCCTCAATTTATAACAAGTTATATATCTTCGCGGGATATTAGGTGAAAGTAAACTGATATGCGGATCAAACAATTTCCTGGTAGCTTTGTTGTTGGTAGAACACACTGGATATTAAAAATTATCAAAGCAGCTACAGCAACATGGCACCCACTTCATGTCATGCATGATATACTCCATCACAATGCAGTTCGGTTCAGCTATGTCCAATACGCTACATACAAAACATTCTAGTGGATGGCAGATAAGGTCCACAGACTTCGTTGCGCTGCCCAAACTAATACCACATGTCATTCATAGTTATAATAAATGCGTAAAAGAAACAGTTACTGAACACATGTTCCGACGTATTTAAATTTCATTTGATTTTAAAATCGTTTGGTAATTTTGCATTCTAAATGAAAGTGTCTGATTTTGTGTTTTGTTGACCGTGCATCCTGGCATGCTCCTGTAAATAACCAACTTGACGCACAATCGTTTCTTTATGTTTATATGCGACATCATAACAATGCGCACTGATATAATAACTCTCCTGATGATAGGCACATGGCTGCCCGAAACATGTAGAGAATAGAAATAAACATACAAGAAAAAATTGTGCGTCAAGTTTGTTATTTACAAGGATGAACGTTGTCTGATTTTGTGCATCTGCTGCAAGAAACAGTGCTGCATAAATCCAAACGAATTCGCAACTTATGATGTTATAAAGTTCCGAATTCTCCGCAGAATTAGAACAAGACACTCAGTGTAACTATAACGCAACATTGATGCGCGTTCGTGCAACCTCTGTTGCTGTGGAAAAGCAATAATTATTACACAACCTGGATGTGTGTGTGTGTGTGTGTGTATTTGTAGCATTAGGTATCCAGCATGCAATGCGCAAGCTCCATATTGTCACCTGTGATCTGGACCACTCGACAATATTTTACCACATTATATCATAAACGGCACGACTTTCGGGGGGGGGGGGACACCTTACTGATCATAAAATGTGTGTTTTGATTTTCTGTACGACTTTTGCCTAAAACATTCCTCCTTCTACGAAGAACTAAACTAGACACGATAAAAAGTGTGTAAAGGACTTCATGTACGAAGTACAGTTTATTCTTCTCAGATTTTAATGAAACACATCTTACAGCGAGGCACTTCGAACGTGTTTTGTACAATCTGTTACAAGAAGACCACAGTACAAGGTAACAACACACCGCTCAATTCTTGCACGTACTGGCCGTTCTCTGCCTTTCCCACGTAGTCAGCCTGTGCTAGTGTGAATTCCTACTAATAAAACTCAGTAGTTGAAATGGCTACAATGAGTAGGCCAGCAGTACTTTGTACAATCACGCCTGTTATTTTGAAGAAAGAACACCTTCTTGTGATAATTATCCCAAAGTTTACTCTGAAAATAATTTAATTTTGTAATGAAATTATTTGACAAAACTTATTTCCTAATTAAAATGTAAATGCTTGTTTGCGTCTGCCCCTTTGTAGAAGCGTTTAATATCTTCAGAGGCAGCCCGCCAGTTGACACCCCTAGCAGAAGACCTTGCCCTATAGTATCCAGGCGTGGCTCCAGGCCGATTGTGAGATGTTTGAAGGAAACCACGGGGCCGTGAAATTGTTAGCGATTTTTCTACACCTCGTGCCGTTCCCCACTTCTGCTGAATATTACGAAACTGAGGTGTGAGAGCAAAATGAGAAGAGAGATGGCGTAAGGAAGAAAATGGGGCGAGTGGGGGGAAGTGAGAGTTTGTTTTCCCAAAGCATTTTGAAACGAAACGATGGCAACTTCCTTCAAAAGAATAGAGTCTGATTCAATATTGTAAAGTCACTAACTTGAAAAATTGATCCGAACAAAACAAAAGAGAAGCTGTCAGACTCATGATCAAAAATATTCGAATACAATGCCTCTTGTGACGAACTTTTCACAAACTGTTTCTCGCTTATTCAAGGAAGAAGGGAGGTGCAGTAAATTAAGTCTGGATTTAATTAAACAATCTCAGAAAGCGACAGAACGACGCAACATCAATAAAAGCTACTTGAACAAAGTGAACTTCCAGAACGTAGCACCTTGAGCGGTGTCATTCCTGGCCAGAATGGCAATTGTTACTTCTCCTCAAGTTCTGCCACACAAGGCGACTGTACTGCCGGCCGTCAACAGCACCTAAGAAGACACGCATCCCACGGAAAGTACAGTGCACTGCAGGGTATCCGGAACAGACCATCTGCAGCTACTGGCGGACACGCGACTCATTATTTATTTGCAAGTGTTAAGTGCTGGAAGCTGTAGAACGATACGTTACTAGGATTATTCCTTGTAAATTTTAGTATTAGGACATCGATATTTAAACTTAACGTTTACCATTCCGAAATGTTTGAAGTATATAAATAAAGGAAAGTATTACAACAGTCAAACGCAACAGTATTTTATAGTGTTCTTAGATATATTGTTATAATATATTTAAGAACACCACAAAATATTGTTGTTTTTGAATGCTATAATCTTTCCTTTATTTATACAGGTCGATATGTTTACAATAGGTCTATATACACATTTCAGACAGGAAGTTACAAAAACATCTAACCTCGCCAATAAATGGGTTATATTAAAGAGGCTAAACACTGCCATAAGTGTAGGTATCCCGTCTGTCCATCCGTTCCACCCGGTGTCATACCGATGACGCTGACGACAGTACACCAACCATAGCAAGAAATGAGGGGACATCTTCCTTTCTTCTATCGGGGCGTGTTTTCTGAAGACAAACTGCTAACTAACTAACTAACTAACTAATCAACTAACTGACTAACTAACTAACTAACTAACTAACTAACCAACCAACCAACAAAGTAACTAACTAATTAACTAACTAACTGACTGACTAACTAGCTAACCAACCGCTTAGCCAGCCAAATAACTTAACACTTAAGAAGCAACTCAGTACATGGAGCAGGGTTTTTCCTGAGAAGCTAACAGACCCTCAGGTAGTGAAGAAATTCCTCGCATTGTCTGCAATCCGAAGGTTCATTACCGCATCCACAAGCTTCCGCTATCAAGTCCGAGGCCTTGTGAAGTGTTTCGTAACACTGTAGGTCCTCACGGCGAGGAGTTGTTAGCATCTCATCCAACAGCCAAGCTGGAAAACCACCCTCTGTCGGCCGTCCGCGAATGCTTAATCAATATATCCGAAGCTACCCTGCATATTTGGAAGGGCTCCCCCATCGGACACCCGACGACATGCCATACTGTGGTGACAGCAACCCACTTGCCACGCGAAGACGAGCTGCACCATCCCTTTACAAATCCAGAATTCATATAATCGAATTTGCTTGTTTCACAAAAGTTAATTAAACTACAGCCGTTGTCTATTATCCCAAAACGCACCCACGTTAATGTGCTGACGTACCAGAAGCTGGCGCCTCGGTTCCTGGGTCGCTGCACAGCTGCCGCCTACAATGTGAGGCCCCTAACTACACTACAGACACGTGCACCTCGAAATGTGTGGGCCCAAAAGACGAGACTTAGAAACGTAGATCTTCAAGAAGTTAAAGGCGTGCGCCGTAGATTTGACGTTTGAACCGGCATAGCTGTTATGACGTAATCATGCGAATAATGCAACAAATCTTAAAGAAAATAAATATAAGAAGAGTCTATTGGCTCAAAACTTTAAAATAAAAAACACCTAATCAATAAAATAATACGTGCAAAATGGTCACAAAATGACTTCCTTCCAAGCAAACCACTTAAAATTACCGTAAACAAGACAGGCGATGTAAGTATAAACGTAATCCTGAGGCGCGTTCGTGGAACTATAATTACCGTGGAAGAGCCATAAGTATTACATAGACAGAGTGAGGGTTCTTATAATAAAACCAACTAGATGCATTAATTTTTCAAATTTATTTTTGGATAAAACTCTACATGTTTCAGACAGTTCACCTGTCCATCATCAGGAGTGCTTCACTGTACACACAGCAATGGTATATGTCATACAGGTTTGCTGACAGCTTGCGAGCAGGATCAGGACGGAACGTCGTGATCATGCTCACAAGCTGTAACTATAACCTGTATGACATACACCACTGCTGTGTGTACAGTGAAGAACTCCTGATGATAGACAGAGGAGCCGTCCGAAACATGTAGTTTTTTATTCCAAAAATAAATTTGAGAAATTAGTGCATCTAGTTGGTTTTATTATAAGAATTTATCACGATGCACGGTCACCTGAACGTCAAATGAGTGTGTGTCTTTAGCCTTATTAATCCAGCACGCCAAACGCATGCGCCATATTGTCATGTGTTGCCCGCCCAGCTCTACTATTACATATTTCCATATTATATCACAAGCGGCATGATTTTCTAGAACATAAAATTATTGAACTTAAAATTTGTGTTTTGATTTCCTCTACAAATCTTGTCTGAAATATTTCTCATATTCAGTGAGATGTTACCATAAATGCACACAGCTCTTCATGTACAGTGCCGGCGGTTATTGCCAAATTTAAATAAAACTCGAATTTTAGCGGCAGGTTTTCGAAAAATACTAAGATATCAAATTTCATTAAAATACGCTCAGTGAGAGCCGAGTTGTTCCGTGTGGACGGACGGACGGACTGTGAGACAGATATGACGAAGCCAGCAGTCGCTTTTCGCAATTTCCCGAACGCGCCTATAAACGGTTCGTGCAGCCGTGACGCACGCGTATATTTTTCAATTTCCAGAAATCTACCCGAATAAAACTAATAAACTTCACTAATTAATCCAGCACAGACACTTCAGGACATTAGAATACATTATTGTCCTGATTCAGCGTTGGATACCGTTCATGATCAGTCCCCTAAATGCCACTGTTTTTGTCGCGGTTTACGTCTGGGCAATTAATAAACAACATTTTTAAAAATTCAGGTTCCAAATTTTTTTTACCTCACGACGAAAGTATCAAGTGTCGCTTGCTTCCTAAGTCCGAGTGACAATTTTACCTACAAGACAGAGGCACACCACAGTTCATCGAATTCACCATTCGACAGGCCACAGGGCTAGACATCCCTAAACGCCACTACGATAACCTCAAATCACCCAAACGCCATTTGTTTCCCATCGATTACAAATATCGATTTTCTTCTTCCTGATATCTGTACGTAAGAAAGTCCTTTTAAATGGAGTCCAGCCCAGCAGCAACCGTCATTCAGCTCACCAGAGAACTTTCCACTGATCGTACTATAGGATTCTCGTAAGCGTCACATGTTGGTGAAAGCTACAATAACGAACTTGAGTGCAGTCCATGTTATGAAAGAAAGAGCTGAAAAAGCAACCCATCGTCTTCGCGAACTTTTACTTTGACATAACTCAATTTTTCGTCTTTCTTTCCGAAAGTGGAAAAGCGTCTCTCTTTTAGTTCTTCATTTCATCCCTGGCTTTGATATAGAAGGAAATGTCGTGAGGGCTCCATCATGAACACTTTTCGCAGACCAGAGCTCGCGTGATAGCTAGTCCAGAAGCATGCATTATGAGCTGATATCAATCAGACCAGAAACGACAGCCCGTAATGCAAAGGGTCTGACGGAGACAAATTAAGTAGCATGCTCATTAAGTGTTTGGACACGGTACCAGTATTTTATGCCTAGTCGTAGGCCCATGCTCTCAGGCATTTCACTGTGGTCAAAATAATGTTACTGTGGGGCAAAGGCCTTGTAGTTCGGCAATAGTTCATGCAAGCCTCCACTATAATACACAATAATACAGGTATAATTATTTCTCATTGTAATCACATTACCTGTATTAAAGAATGTGGCAACAGAATCTCACGCCCTGTTTAGATTAGTTGCTTTGAATGTAATGAACAAAAACATTACGCAGTATCATTAATAAGGCTATTTAAAATATACTTGTCCATTTTTCAAAAAATTACGTCTCCTAAATTGTCTGCATGCCGATCGCAGTGTCCGCGCGGTCTAATGCGTGGGTCTAGACCCCTCGCTTTCTGGGATGGCCGGTTCGAATATCGCTGGCGGCATGAATGTCTGTCTCTTGTGACTTTTGTGTGTATTACAAGGTAGATGTCCCTGCGACGGGCCAATCACTCGTCCAGAGGAGTCCTACGGAGTGTGGAGTGTCTGAGTGTGATCGTGGAACCTCAGAGAGGAGGCCTGGGCATACTAGAGCTGTAGAGCCATGAAAAAAAGGTGTTCATACGTCACGCAGTACGTTCCTGTAAAAGTGATGGGGAATTAACCATAACTTCGCAATAGACGTTTATCAATGGCTCTAATTTTTACTCTGACGTGCTCTTTCGCTCCTTGACGTGATGATATTCAGAACTGAGCTGTAATAACGCACTGCTACGTCGACGGCAGGGTTTCCCTTTTTGCAGTTATGGCTTGTTACCAATCATGACTTCGGGGCTGTATTGTATTGTACGCCAGAGACCAATTAAGACATGAAGTTTTTAAAAAGTAAAAGGTGAATATTACACGGAATTTTACTGTTGATATTCCGTTGTTTTTGTGTTTCTTACATTAAAGGCAGCTCATCAAAACAGCGATATTAAAATCGTCACATTGTATTGCGGTTTACTGTGTATGACAGTAGTTCTGGATTCCTAGTGTCAACAAACAACATGATTTATAATGAATAATATGCAAGCAGGGAATTGTAACGCTGGATAAGAAGATATAGAGAGTATTATGTGTTGTTATTAATTATATTACTATTATTATTATTATTATTATTATATCAACATCATCGCCATCATCATCATCGCACCTTGTACCCTGACAAGTATTCGTCATTTCGAAAGGACACAGACTGTACCCTTTCCAATGTATCACACAGTCACTGCGCATCATTCAGTGGCCGGAATGCAACAGAACAATGACCTTGAATTTTTAAAGAAAAAGTCCGGACTGAAATTGTTATTACAGGCTGTCTGAATTTACCAATGGCAATCACTACTTTTAGTCTAAAACTGACGCTAAAAGCACCGAGAATTCCTTTAAATCGCAGCAAATCGCAAACTTTTCTTCCGGTATTTTTAGACGATTCCCATGACCGCGGTTATGATGTGTCAGTGTCGTTCGTTATGATGTGTCAGTGTCGTTCGTTGTGATGTGTCTTTGTCGTTCGTTGTGATGTGTCAGTGTCGTTGGTTGTGATGTGTCAGTGTCGTTCGTTGTGATGTGGCAGTGTCGTTCGTTGTGATGTGTCAGTGCCGTTCGTTATGATGTGTCAGTGTCGTTCGTTGTGATGTGTCAGTGCCGTTCGTTATGATGTGTCAGTGTCGTTCGTTGTGATGTGTCAGTGTCGTTCCACAGACAACGTCACATCGCTATAAAAAATCACAGGCGACGTTTTCCGTACTGCCAAGTGTCATCTAGGACTTTATCGGCTCAAACACACATTTCATAACAAGGACTGTTTGTGCCTGTTCAGATCTTGCCGTCATAAGTACCAACAATTTGTCATCCCGACACTCATCGCCCTTCTCTGGTCTATGAACTTTTTTGCTGCTAGAATAGACATGCAATCTTCATGTGCCTTCTTGTTTATTTCGCAATTAGGCCAGAAATATTCATGTTTTTTTTTAATGAAATTTAACTCTACAATCTGATCCTGTTTCACTTGCGTTTTCCTCATGACTACAGCCGCTAAATAACTGACATCAGTTACTACTGAAATGCATAAAGTCAAGCTGTTTATGAAACATTGCCAAGAAGAAGTTTCCGTCTTGATTTTCCGGTACTTGGAAGTATTACTGCTATGTTAAAGCGGATCACTAGATAATTCGCTGTTAGAAAATAAATCTGATGGAAATTATGTCGCCTTTCTTTAATTTTGTGAACTGTTACAATTTGTATGTACACGTAGATTATGTTACAGTCAGAAGGGCAACTTACCAGTAAACATC
>Ga0123354_10011351_pt1 | contig 13756 bp, 6 predicted proteins | sample TergutLab28metaG_2_FD_97872 | JGI IMG/M metagenome (GOLD analysis project Ga0123354, IMG submission 97872) | Labiotermes labralis P4 segment gut microbial communities from Petit-Saut dam, French Guiana - Lab288 P4 | ecosystem: Host-associated > Arthropoda: Insects > Digestive system > Gut ... | reverse complement strand
GGACGCTTGTGAGTGCGGTAATGAACCTTCGGGTTCCGTGAAATGCGGGGAATTTCTTGACTAGCTGCAAACCAGTTAGCTTCTCAAGAAGGACTCTGCACCATGGAGTAAGTAAGTAAGCTACCATTGTGCTTACTTGCCCCGGGCGCCAAAATACATAGTTCGCCGCTCAGTGCCTCCAGTATTGTGGCATGTGTCATGACAACTGCATGACTCATTCCCTTAGTGGCGTGTTCCTGCAGCTATGCTAGGCCCCCCCCTGGACTGCGCCTGTTAGGTCGTGAGGCAGCAGTCAGTTCGTGTGATTCAGTCCATACCTGTAGCGTCTGCTTTGTCTCATACGCCACACCTGCGAGCGCGCATGGGCAGGTGTTTAATGCTTAATAGATAGTTTCGTTTTAGTGACGACATTGTATTCGTTTAAACATGGAAAATAGCAGACCCACAGCATAAAATGTTTACACATAGTAGCTGCACATGACATTTATTTCTTTATGGTGTTTAATTACTTCAAGGGCATGTTAACGGGCCTGCAGAGGTGTTAACAGCCGCGTGTTTTGAAGTGTTATTTAACGATGCTGTCAGCTGCTAAGCTCATACAGCGTCTGACGCTTAGAGTCGAATGGATGAGTGGGGAACATTGGTGGAATGATACTGACAGGGGGAAAGAAGTAATCGGATCAGTTCCAGTGCCATTTTGTCCGTCATAAATCCAAGATGGACGGAGTTTGTTGTGTTGGACTTACGACACGGAGCTTTCTGTCCGTGCCATAAACCTTTATTTCTCCTATCATTGCTGCATACACATACGAGCATTTCATGTATATCCGACGCTATGTAATCTCAGAAATTGACGTCGTTAAATAAACAGTTCTCTCTCTTGTCCGCCGTTATGTTCGAATCCCAGCATAAACGCTTTTCTGGGCTCTTTGAGTAAGAAAGGTCAGTGTCATAGCCTAAAGTTTCGATCATATCCTTCAAAAGAATTTGGTCTCAACTTAAACGTAACATTCTATATGAATCCCATGGGATTAAAATTATACTTAATCGAATAATATACCTTATCACTCCACAAGGTTACAATTTCTATGCATATCCTGTACTGTGCGTTTCCGAGGTCAGTGTGATAAAAAAAAACTGTGCTCTCATTCAGGAATTACGTAGTGTAAGCAGGGGTCGGCACGTCCACAGTCACAGGTGTCATCAAGCAACGTCACACCAGTCTTTCTCCTAATTTCTGTAGTGCAACATCCTCATTGGTCCTCATGGCTGTGCTTTCAAGAACCTTAATACTGGCGTCAGTATTACCCATGCTGGCTGTATGTTCGTCGCCGAGGGGTAAGATAAGGCCTATATGTGTATATTTACGTATGAACGTAACAGTTTGAGTGGAACTTTTGCTTAAATAATCACCACACCCCGTGGCGGATTGGGGGAGTACAACTAAAACTCCAAGGGTTCTTAACCTCGACAGTAGATTGAGGTGAGTGTTCAGCTTGACGCCCCAGCTACTTTACTACCTGGGAAACAACCTTGGTATCCACTGGATAGGAGGCTGTGTGTACCTGAGAGCCTGTCTGGACACTTCGAAGAAGAGCTTCTTGCCCCTGCCGGAAATATATAGAACCACGATTCCACGATCGTCAAGCCAATAGACTAGCCAAGATACCGACTGAGCTATCGTTCTTGTCAATTATCGGCCAGGAGAATATCTTGCCTGGGTTACATATGGTTTTCCTCCGTGCCTTCAGAGTACATTTTCGAACAATACCTCGCATTATGTCACATTTCTTCCTTCCACACTCTTTCTTGTTAACCGAAGGCGTTGACATATCCTAAAGAAATCTGTTTTGACTTAGTGCCATGACCGCGACTGGGTGGTTGACATTTCGGCTTCTAATTCGGGAGGAACAGGTTCTATATATGGGTTGGGAGCCTGGCTATCCTGACAGGCCTTGAATCATTTTCCGGTCAGATCGGGATTGTGCCGTTTTGGGTCATTAAGCATCCGAACTTTGGTATGTCCGTCTGTGAGAGGCAGGTAGCTGGGGAAATGCTGAACAGGTTTTCACGCAATTGCCGGGCAGCATTACATATGTTCTTTAAAAGTACATTTTTTAAAATCAGAAACGATTAACGGACACTTGAGAACCTGGGTGAGTTTTTGCACGTGTCTTGGAGCAAAACTCGAGGGAAAATGTTTGTAATCCGAGCTGTAAACACAAATAAAAAAACATTTTATGTACGATGGGGTCTTAGGCTGTCGAGGGTACGAAATGATATTACGTGTGCAGTTCCTAACTTGTACAGTACATTCATCAGTCGGTAATAACTCCCAGAAGAATGCGAAAAACAATAGCAGTTTTCCGCTCACGCACGGAGATTATTTAGACATTAGTCGAAGCTTCTTGCCATCTGAACATTGAGATCCGCCATTTTACATACATAATTCATCAGAAAGGAATTTTACACAACAACATGAGCGTTGTTTTAGGAATTTTACGGATATGGGTAAATACATACTCAAAATATTTGAGTTTACCATCACAATAAATGATCGAGCAGACATACATATATACATACATACACATACATATATACATACATCAATAAATACATACATACATACACACACATACATACATACACACATGCATATATACATACATACACTCACAGATACATACATACATACACACACACATACATGCATAAATAAATAAATACATACATGCATACATACATACATACACACACATACATACATGCATAAATAAATACATACATACATGCATACATACATACACACATACATACATACATACATACATACATATGTACATACATACATACACACATACATACCTACATACATACATACATACACACACATGTTCACATTTCATTGGCTTCAATATGAAATTAATAATAAGCTATATTGGATCGCGATATATGGTCTCGTCCTAGTAGTAAATATTTACAAATATCATAGTTTAACAACATAAGGCACAAACTGTTGCCACAAACAAGAGTCTTATGTGTAGCAAAGTGCAATTATGAATACAAAATCTGTGTAAAACAAGATTATGCATTATACAATATACAACAATGCAAAGCAGAATACAGTGTCAAAGTATAACTAATAAATTAAGTTAAAAATAATAGACATAGTTGAAAATAGTTAAGTGCCAATTAACATAATTAATAGATAAAATTCGTCGATTGATAAGAAAGCATTCGGTTCAAGGAATTTCCTTAATGCAGAATTAAAAGTAATTGAATCTGCATAAAGTTTTGATAAGTTTAGTGGTAATTTATTAAATATATTTACAGAGGAATGTGGGCCGGGTAGCTCAGTGGGTATAGTGACTGACTACGGGCTGGACAGTCCGGGATCGAATCCCGGTGGGGACGAGATTTTCCGCCCGTCCAGACCGGCCCTGGGGCCCACCCAACCTCCTGTAAAATGGGTACCGGATCTTTCCCGGGGGTAAAGTGCGGCCGGGGCGTGCTGCTGACCACTCACCCCCTTCTAGTGCTGCGGTCATGGAAGAGTACAGCTATACCTCTACCCACCCTCTGGGCCACACCGGGCCTGTAACGGGATTACTTTACCTTTACCTTTGTATTTATAGAGGAATATGTAACACCCTTCCGAACTGAAGAAAATTTCACTGGCGGTGAATGTAGTTGACTTTTTTGTGTCTTGTCTTTACAATGTATAGAGGAGTGTTCTGAATGATTTGTACTCCTCACCCAATATTGTGCGGATGATAACATCGAGAAGAATGAGATGGGCTGGGCATGTGGCGCGTATGGGTGAGGAGAGAGGGGTATATAGGGTCTTGGTGGGGAAACCGGAGGGAAAGAGACCACTGGGGAGACCTAGGCGTAGATGGGTGGATAATATTGGGATGGATCTCCAGGAGGTGGGATGTGGGTATATGGACAGGATTGGGCTGGCCCAGGTGGCGGAGGCTTGTGAGTGCGGTAATGAACCTTCGGGTTCCGTGAAATGCGGGGAATTTCTTGACTAGCTGCAAACCAGTTAGCTTCTCAAGAAGGACTCTGCACCATGGAGTACGTAAGTAATTATATATATATATCAAACAGCAAAAGTCCCAGTACAGAGCCCTGCAGAACACCACACTTATCAGTTGCCCAACCCGAGGAGTAACAGTGTGTGTGTGTGTGTGTATGAATTCCAGGTCAACTCTTTGTTGCCTGTTATTCAGATATGATTTAAGGCATTTTAGGATCACATTCCATAAAATTTTAATCTACAAAGTAAAAGTTCATGGTTAGCACAAATGCCTCAATTAAGTCACAAGATACACGTGCGATGTATTATTTCTTATTCCAGGCGTGAAAAAGGTTTCAATAAGCTTATAAGTAGCAGTAGCAGTTGAAACACCATCTCGAAAGCCGTAATGTTCAGGGAACAGAATATTATGATTTCCTAGATGTTGCTTTATTCTTCAAAATATCAATATCTCAAAAAGTTTTGGAAATCCAGTCAATAGAAAGATGGGTCTATAATTTTTTCAAATTATAAACCTTTCACCCTGTTTGAAAAGTTGTAGGATAATGGAATACTCTAAGTGGTCCATATATATATATGCAAAGTTAAATACGCATTGAATATATAAGCATGGACGGTAGAATGTCGTTAATAATTATCCGTTCTAGACGATTCTGTTGAGTGTACATTTTATGACTTTGCATCGCAGTTTGCCAGAACACTACTGGAGGTAAAGGCGATCGCTTTCACTGGAGGCTGGGGAACAACATTTTTATAATTGTGTATTATGTATTTATTTACCTACGCTGGTACTATTCACCTAACTAGTAATCGCAAGGGAGGTATTGTCAGTTCCTTAGTTTAAATATCTCGATCATAAAAGTGAACAGGTTATGAAATGTCTGCAGGGTGTAACACACATTGCGCTGTCGCTCTGTTTTCCCTTGAAATTTTCATCTTATTCTAGTAACAGATTAGTTTGGAGCACATTTTTATGTTCGTCAGCTGTTGAGTTGTTCTCAGACCGCTCCTCAAAGAGAACACTCTCATTCTTTATTTTAGGTCACCAACTGTTTCTAGGACCCCAGTGTATGAACACAGCTATAAACATTCTTTTTCCATAAAGTGCTTGGAATTTCTTTCCTAGCCGAGGAAATGTTAACTTAACTGCTACATGGAGTCAGTTAGGGTGTTAAGAGATATGAGCTACTCCACTCTTAGATGCTGTTTAGCAAATAATAGCGCAATGTACCGTCATTGTCAAAGCTTCCCCCCCCTTTTTTTTTCCAATTTTACTGGAATTTGCATGATATTTAGGTTAATGTATTTACTACATGTTACTCTTTCGTCACTTATGCCGTTAGCCGTTATCAGTTTTATAAATGGTGCCATCACACATAATCATCCGGTCTGTTGTTTCATGGCCCTAACTGCATGCTGATACAGCTGATACAGCACTGCCCTCATTTAAATTATTTTACGCCCCGTAGTTTTTGGGCTACTTTCGACTTTAAACATGTGGTGTTTTATCTATTGCAGCAACACTATGCATTTTCGACTCCCGTAGACATGATAATTAACGACAAAAGTCAATTTATCGGCATTAGTACAAATTTATGTTAGAGATGTAATTAAATTTAGCCTAAATCTCCTTGTTTCTAAGCAATTTACTGCTGTTGTCTACAAGCTGAATAAACTGCAAAAACTTAAGATCCATCAGATTCAAGGACAAATACGTAAAAGTGGAAAGGTGCAGTTTTCCCTTCTACTCCATGAAGGGTGTATAAGTGATCAACTTTAGACCCCGGCCGCTTGACCTCTGAGAAAGAATTCCGGTTCCATTTAACAGCAGGCTGGGAGTTTTGGAGAAGAGAAAACTGTCTTACCTAAACAGTATCATCTGTCACATTCCGCCGACATTCCATCGAGCGTGTTGGAGGGCCGCTGAGTGTCTCGGTTTGTGACAAGCGAGCCGACAGAAAGTGACAAAACAATATTGGTCACAAGAATGTTGTGTCTTATGTAATAGAATGCGTAGCACGTGAGACGACCTGTCACTTCCAGGCTGTTAACAAATTGGTTCTTCGTATTTACAAATAAAGCACGCACGACGTGATGCTGTGGGTCTGAGTAAGTTGCAACCTTGCCTGCACACACGCCACGAGATGGCGCGGAGTTACATATGACGGAAGAACCTTTACCGTTTGGTGAAGTGAGTGCTCTGACATTCACTCACCAATTTCACCCTCCGGTTTCTGTGGAATGTGGAGCTCGTCAACACTAACACCCTAAAGATACTACCAAAATTGGAATTATGTTCGTCCAGCAAGAGACTGCCTGCTGGCCGAGATGTCACGGATACACAGTAAATATTAATTGTCTAATACATATTTGGTGAAAGCGTATCACTCCAAGTCGGCTTATATTTAAAACTGTAATGCAATTTAATAATATAATAATTCTGAAGCTTGTTCTTACCTTAAAAGTTGATAGATTCAATTGTAATTTAAGCACACAATATGATGTTTGGAGGATTAGAAAGGGTCGTATAAGTGATTTGTGAGGAACTTCAACCAGAAATCATCTGATGACTGACCAGCCAACAAATCGAGTGAGTCACTCGCTGTGTAACAAGTTACCTACCGCATCAACAGACTGACTGCCTGACAGAATCTTTCAGATTCATATATAGTGCTTAGTTAGCCAGCTCCCCGTCCTTTATGGAACCACAATATGTTACACAGAAACAGGCACTGTGTTCTATATGGAGCCAGCTGAATCCAATTTACAATTTCTTTAAGATTAATTTTAATATTATCCTACCATATTCCTCTTAATCCGTTAAATGATGGTGTCACGTCAGATTTTTAGAATACAACTTTGTATGCATTCCTTACGTCTGTCGTGTGTGCTACAAGTTCCATCATTGTAATCTGTTAATTCTGCCACGCCGGTAATATTTCCTCCCGCAGAGTACGGATCATGAATTCCCACCTTTCTGTCTCGTCTTACTTGCCATTTTTTAAACTAACACCTGATATTGCTACTTGCCCCTTTTCTAAGCTTTTTTATGTCAATAGTAGCCGAGGTAGCCTAGTCAGTGCAGTGACTACACTACGGGTTGGACGTTTGAGGAATAATGTTTGTATTCCTGGCAGGGGAAGGATCTCTATGCATACAATTTTCAAAGTGCCCAGGCTTCGTCTGGGACCCACACTTCCTCCTATTCAATAGGTAATGGAAGCTCTTTCCCCGAGGTTAGAGCGCCGGGGCGTGAGGCTGACCGTGCACCCCATCTAGTACAAGGATTAAGAATCAGTGGAGCTATACCTCCGCTGTCCCATATGACTTCGGAATATGCACGTCGCAAGCGCTTGCTTGAAGTTTCATTGTTAATTTAATGCTCTTTGAAGTAGAATTTGAACTTAATTCTCAAATCTTGGAACATAGAAATTGATGTTAATTTGGTACTTATAAAGAGCGGATGTGTTATTGCAGTTGTAACGATTTGAGTAGAAAGTAAATTCGGGAGCCCACTGATTCGTGATGAACTTCACTGTAAACTATACACATTGAAGGCTTCACAAGATGAAGAATAGATAGCTCATAAACTTACACTTTCTCAGGCAATTGCTTTGAGAGAGACGATTTCGAATATATCACATTTCGCCGCCTGTTCCTGTTCTGCCATGGTTCTTGTGTTGTCCAGCATATAGCCTACGTCATTGGCGGAAATTATACAATGGTCGTGATGCAGATAAATTGCTGGCCGTTGTGTTGCAAATGGATAGAACCCATTTGTTGAATTGACTGTATTACCGCACACCGACAATAGGAGGGCGTTTGCTGTTAACGCTTCACGGCGCACGAAATAACATAAATGTAACGGATTTTTTGACCTTGAATATTATAGTCTGAAAATGGCAGGCCTTATACAGGGTGATCAAAAATTCTCTGTGCACCTGACGATTGTATTGTAATCATCAGGTGTACAGACTTTTTGATCACCCTGTACTAAACAAAGCCCTCTTGTATTGTTCCTGGCATATATATATATATATATATATTCTCGGAGACGACTTATTGAAAGGGGACACGTAGATGTAGCTTTATTGTTATATTTTATGAGGCTGTAACACTGTTGATGAAGAAGGCAAAAAAGCTCCGTAGGTCTAAACGGTGTCACATGGCCACAAAATTCAGCCATATACTTCAGCTATAGACCACGGCATTCATTCATGCACGTGTGTGCAGTACCTTAGTGAGGGCCGAACAAGGGGTGGGGCACCCGACCAGATTCCCGGGACGCCAGCCTATTCATTCTGTAGTCTGTCTTACGACAGGTCCGTAGACTTCCAAAACGATTTCTCCGCAGAATGCTATATAATGCTTCCTCTTTCAGTCTCCAGTATCGCCACTTTTCCTTAATGTCATTTAATAGTTTCTTACGTCTTTTACCCCGTCTTCCCCTCACTTCTGTCCTTCCTTCTATCTTTCCTTAGGTAATGTGTTTTAGAGAGCAGTTCTTACGCACCTGTAAGGGGCGCTAAAACGCCACTGGAATAATTAGGAATATGTTGCTAGTAAATTCAGGTTTCCACACACACACACACACACTCTCTCTCTCTGTCTCTCTCTCTCACACACACACACACACTCTCTCTCTCTCTCACACACACACACTCTCTCTCTCTCTCACACACACACACACAATTCTCCGAAAATTGGCATCAGTTTGGGCACGAGCTTTAAAAAATGTTCGCCAGCGCTATCCTAGGCAAAAATAAGTTTACAGAAAATCAGTTTCAGTGGGTCCCAAATGATAAACATGCCCGGGGGCGCCCACATGTCTCGGGCCGGCTCTGTTCTCGGTGGAAATTCATGTTGGACAAGCAAAAGTATTTTTATGATACATTTGGGAGGGATAGAAGTGAATTGCAGAGTTGATATTGTGACGACAGATGCCCGGTGGGAGGCGCGAGTTTCATGATTTCTCCAAAGCGTCCAGACCGGGCTTTGGGCCCACACAGCCTCCTAAGAAATGGGTATCGGGGGATTCTACCTTGGGTTTGAAGCGGCCGGAGTGCAAGATTACCTTGCACGTACATCTAGTCCAAAATTAAGAATTAGTGGCTATGTAGCTCTGTACAGTACCTCCACACACACACACACACACACACACACACACACACACATACACACACATTCATAACGTGCCCAAATGATTGAAAATTGTGTTTACGGTCAGTAAATAAACAGCAAAATTTATTCCAGACAGAATGCCGCAGGACCCGGAATACATACAAAATTGCACGGGTTTCCGTTTTATAAAAATTCTAACAAATTTATAGACAGAAGAAGAGAGTTTTTCTTTACGTAGCATAAGATTCTAAGTTATTTTATTGCTTAATTTTTTCATTGAATTATACCTAACAATGTGTCTTCTTGGTGCGTCGTTGAATTAAACACACGGATATATTTCTTGGCTTAGTACTCAATTAAACACACGGATATATTTCTTGGCTTAGTACTTAATTAAACACAGGAATAACCTTATCTCCAAAGGCGGTTCAATCTTCAAACCGAGGAAAAGAAAAACTTAAAACTGATTAAGAAATTCTCTGTATATGTGGTTTGAAAATCGGTTTTAGTAAAAACCGTGAAAAGTTGTTCCTGTGCACGCCTTCCAGACATTTGCGAGAATTGAAGTATAATTGAAATCATTCTTAACTTCTACACTGGGCGGAAATGAATGGTCAGCTTCATGCCACGGCTACTTTATCCGAAAGGAAAAAGCTCCCCGTACCTATTGGTAGCAGACTGGGTGTGCTGCTGAGCCGGTCTGTGAGCCGGAGTAATAACCACCTTTCTTCGGATGCCCGGCCCATTGCCCAGTTTCTGTACTGATTACTCTATCCTTGCTCCGTCGAGAGTGTGTGGCAACACTGAAATTCTAAGTTTCACAGTTCTATTAAGAATTTAATTTACATTGACATGAATAATTTATGTTTTACAGCTGCTTTTATGGTAGATGAAGAAGACCGTGAGTTTGATGGAACGCCTTCATTATCTCACGAGAAGTCAGATGACAGTCTGTGTGGTATTCACTCCGTTTGCACCCCCATTAAAAGCTGCACATTGTTGCAAGACCTGATGGAGCAAAGTTGTCTTGCAACTGAAAAGTAAGAAGCCTATTTTGACATGCCAGAAGTCAGGAAGGTTAGATTGTATTCTTTGGTAAGACTTGCCAACCCCTGCATTTGCATTCAGAAACGGTGAGATGTAACAAACTGCATACTGTGATTCGATTTCCCAAGGCTGTGAGTATTAAAGTGATGGTCTTGGACGACTCGACACAACATATTTTGGTAGATAAACAGGGTTGGCGCTACCTGCGAGGTAAATTAGGCAGCTGCCAAGGATGACACAAATTCTGAATGGACATTCATAAATTTACACGAATAAGAAAATACAAAAAATTAAAAATTAAGGAGGAATGGCTAGAACTGATTCCATTTATGTGAGAAAGCAGTTTTTGAGGGACACTGTTTTATTGAAATTATGGCGCTTACTGTCACAACCGAATTCAATGCTTTGGTTTTGGTGGCAGTTTTGGTAAGCGTTGTGTCTTTAAATATTACCAATGGGAATAATAATAATAATAATAATAATTTCTATAAGCTACTTCTTTTACGACCGGAAGGTCGCGGGTTCGATTCCCGATGGTGTAATTGGAATTTTTCATTGACATAATCCTTCCGGCCGCACTATGGCCCTGGGGTTGTCTCAGCCTCTAACAGAAATGAGTACCAGGAATATTTCCTGGTGGTAAAGGCGGCCGGTGCGTAGGGCTGACAAACTTACCGCCTTCCTGTGCCGATTGTCTTGAAATCTGGGAGCCTCAACCTCCTGGAGCCCTCAGGGCCTGTCCAGGCCTGTAATGGGATTGCTTTAGCTTTACCTTTACCGTTACCTCTTTTGCGATATCAAAGAACTGCACTCTTTTTAAATTTGTGATGAAACTAAGTGCTTATTATTTACATTCATTCATTTATTTCACATTCCATTAAGCTTATACATATGTGGAAATAATCATGTATACATATAGCATAATAACAAGCAACTGTACATTCAGTCTATACTGTGCCTTATTGTAGCGTCATTGTTTAGTTTTACTAGGAATTATGAGTACTATAATTAAAATAAGCCTAGGTAATAATGAAATTGAAAGTGATATCAACACTCAGCATGTATTAAAATACTCCTTCAGAGACAGTGAGAAGCACTTTGTGGTGAGTGTTCCAAATTCACCAAAATACTTCTTTGCCCTGAACTTCATTCCAGTACATGCATGCCCTGTCAAAATATTGATAGCAGTATACGAATTGAAGTACTGAACATTAGTCAACTGCATTAATCAAAATAATGTTTAATTGCAATTTGAGGAAACTCGGTCAGTTTCACGTGCAAGGATGATGACAGATTTTTGGATACCAAAAACGTATGCTGTTTAAATTTCTTTGTTCAAGTAAGTGATTTTTAATACTTGAAATAGAGAATATGTTTTCCTTTTTCATGAAGAGATTCAAGCAGTATATGGAGAAATGTGAATGCATGTAGAGCAGAATAATTTTATGTGTAATGGGGAGGTGAATGGTAATGAATTTTAGGTTTGACATCAAGAATCAAACTAAATAAACCTACTACCAAAAGTCAAAATACTAATAGTGCTATTGATGGTTCAATTTAAATAATATTTCGGGCACTTCTGTTTATAATTACATTTATGAAACCGTTGCATGTAATAATTGTGTTGGTGATTGTGTGTATCGGGCATATTGACATTTTTGGAAGAAGGAGCATTGGCTGCAAACCTTAGAGGAGATGGAATGACTAGTGACAAACAAACACTAAACTTTAGTGATAAAATTCCCATGAAGTTGGATTTGTGGGGTTTCACCACAAACAGGGACCAAAAAGAAGAGAATGCATAGCAGGCTGTTAGCCAGACCCATGAACGCAGTGTGTGCAGCGACTTTCATTGTGGAGGCTTATACATACATACAAAATGCTGTATTATACATATAACGTGTTTATATTATGTATGCGTAAGCACAAAAGGCGCCTTTGTCAGGACTGCAAAATCCACACTTTAATTTCGTGATGCACCCTGTAATATTCCACAAAATACCTCGGTTGTACATTTTTTTAAAATGAGTTGTTGCCAATCATGACAGTTCAACTGAGGCAACACGTGGACATGGTAGGATGTTGCAGTGGTTTAACAGACTGATCAGCTTGTTAGTCTTTGATATTTTGCAAATTCCTAGTGGGTTTATTGCACCAACTTGCACCTCCCTGACTATATGCCTGATGCAAAGTCTCAAGGTTTGGCAACAAGAAGATAAACGAAGGTAGATGATACCCCCCCAAAAAAATATCTGACCACAAAACAATATTGTACAACGGTAATCTATCACAGTACTATCAAAATCAAAGAAAGAGACGTTCCTGAACTAGATACTGGAAGAGTTCTTCAGGCCCATCACTCAGGTGTAGATTTGTGAAATATATTTCAGAAAGTATGAAAGACATGTTAGTTTCATTCCAGGATTGAACTAGACTTAATAAATGTAATGGTGATCCATCAATCCACAACTTTAAGCATTACAGTAGTTCTTAATTAAATGATTAATTAATTACTAAACCACCATCAAACACAACTCCATATTTATTGTGTAGCGATAAACACAACTTCTATAATTCAAGCTAATAAGAAAAGCATAGACATGAAATTTACAATTCTAAATCATACATGAGATATCACAAGATGTTTATACGTTACATATATATTTTTCCCTTTGTTTTAATTTTTTATATTTAGCCTGATTAGGATCAGGTAGGACAGAAATACATGGCATATTTTTACACAAAAATATATAGTTATGATGGATGGTGCTTAATTAAATAATTAAAATTTTATAGTTTAAAGATAATAGGATGTCTTGTATAAAATTAAAACAGCTCTTGTTTTCCAAAGTAGAAACATTTTCTCAAATTCTCTAAACCTAGTGTTCTCCTGTGATACAAACTTTGGTTACTCAGTGAGATAAATGCTTCAATATCATTCATGACTATATGGTTGTCTGATGTATACCATTCAGCATCAATGTGCTCTGTAAAAAACAAAGCCAGAATCAAGTTCTCAGCATCAGAGTGTTTATATTACTTTTTCAAAATCCTTTATATTTCGAATCCAGGAAAATTAGAAGTTGTGCTGTCATTTACTTTAATCTTTCCATTTGTATTTAAAGGTTGGGAGAATTAACATGTGGTTACCAGGGAGATGAAATTCTAGTTTGCTGCCCTCAAGGAGGATTTGAGAGTCCTCTGACAAACCATTACACCAGTACTCAAGGATCTTTGCTGTCACAGAAGAGGATAAATTGTGGGCAGCCCTTATTCAACAGTATGAAACGAGGAAGAAGTGGTGGTCTTGGATCACATCCATGGGTTGCACGCATCGGTTATAAAAGTAAGGAAGTCAGTTGTTATTGAATGTCATTTGTAGATAATTAGCCTGTTGAGAGTTTAAACTTTCTGGAATATGAAGCTGTGTTTATTATTAATTAGTTAATAGTCAACATGATATCTTATGCCAGAAGACTTTAATCTCCATTAACATGGCAGTGAAAGCCTCAAGGCACAAATTTTAGTATTAAGTATTTATATGGT
>Ga0123354_10011348_pt1 | contig 13756 bp, 10 predicted proteins | sample TergutLab28metaG_2_FD_97872 | JGI IMG/M metagenome (GOLD analysis project Ga0123354, IMG submission 97872) | Labiotermes labralis P4 segment gut microbial communities from Petit-Saut dam, French Guiana - Lab288 P4 | ecosystem: Host-associated > Arthropoda: Insects > Digestive system > Gut ... | reverse complement strand
GTGGGATGTACTGATATATAATATACAAAACGCATAATAGTGTTTCTGCCCTCTTGGGTGTACCATCCGATTAACCTCGGACTGTCACTGTGGTATCACATCCATTAAATGCATCTGTGCAGATTAACAGCTTACTACTTCAGTTCAGCAGTGAAATATTACAGTTTTGCATATGGGATAAATGTTTATATAAAGAAATGTATTATTGGTGATCTGTGCTGATAACAATTCAATAGAGATGGGGACAGAAATGAACAATGCTATTACAAATTGTGAAAACTATAATAATCAGTGTCATTATAAACAAAATGTGCTTGCAGAAGCCTTCTAGTTGTCTGTGGAACCGATGGGTCCTGTGAAATACGATTGAATGTCAAGACACTAGACTCAAAACAACAAACTTAATCTGTACTAAATGTAGGTTTTCAGGCTTTTTTTCATTTGTTTAAACCTTTGACGCCGGAATTAAATCCCCATCACCCCGACCACTTTAGTGGCCGTTCAGGAAGGGCTCACTGTGTGACATATATATATGTCGTTAGGCGGCTAAGGGTTAATGTAATTATGTGTGTGATCAGTATAATTAAGTCACTTCAGTAAGCACTAGTAAAATTAAAGTGAAATGTCCACTACTGCTTGTAACAAAACTTTGAAGTGGCATTTAGATCAATTGTCCTGCCATTGGTGTCAGCACAGTGTAGAACTGAATCGATATGTCAACATTTGAAATGAATCAAAATAAAATAAGGCTTTATTCTTCTTTGCAAAGAGGCCGTTCCATGGCTTAGGTGGTGAGTCACCAATCTGTCATCACGGAGGCCTGATTTCAATCCCAGGCAAGTCTGTGTGGGATTTGTGGTGGAAAAAATGACTCTGGGCCTGGCTTTCTCCAAGTGCTTTGGTTTTCCTTTGTTGTCACATCATTCTACCAATGCTTTGTGCTCATTCATCAAGAGTGCTATATGAGCTTAGCAATGAACAGCTTCTTACCTTTATGAAGTTTAAGGAAATCAAAACTGAATTTACTTGTGGAATGTATAGATTCATTAGAACTGTGACTTCTCGTCTGATTCTCACAAGTCACCCCTTACAGAGCGGCAACAGCAGCACTAGTGGAGAAACAGAGTCGTGAGATGTTGGAGCTGATAAACGAAAAGCGCAGTGAATACATGATGGCTGAGTCCCTGTACCTGGATGAGGGTGATGGCTACACAGAGGATGTCCTTCTGCCCTACCCTAGTGAGGCGCCCATCCCAGCACCTCCAGCTCTCTCCAAGTTTGAGGTGTACAATGACCCTGTCGAGTTTGCAGACATAGACCAGATAGCCATCTCGGTAAGGAAGCAGCTCAACATGGCTGACAGCCTTTCTGATTTATGGTCAGAGTAATGTTATTGGCATGAGAAATGTACTGAGTTAAATGACATCCCATGTGTAGAATCAGAAGTTCAGAGATTTGACATTCTCACAAATTTGAATATTCAGGTAACAGTCCTCTGGCATGTGCTGCTGGGTAGGTTGGTAGACAGATAATGTTATATTGTGCAAGGTCATTAGCATACTGAAATAAAGAAACCATAAACCATCACAGTATGCTTAACTGTAGTATGACATATGTTTATTTCCTTTATAGTTTTCTCCTGCATAGTTCTGATATGAAAGATCAGCATCAGCTGGGTATTTAATAACATCAACAGGAGAGGAACCAACCAGAAAGTTTTGCAGTAAACATTACAGAAATAGTGCTCTATACCTGTTATAGTCTGAATCATAGTGAAAGTTTGTATTAGACAGTAATATTTGAAACAACATGCAGAATTTTAACTGAATGTTTTGGTGGCAGTAAGTATGTGCATTGTATCGGATATGTCATTTTACTTCAAAAAGGGAACTGGGCAATATCTCATACATTGAAAGGTTGTGTAATAGATCTGCCACTTTCATACCATGTAAGGTGTAGATAATATATTTAGAATTTAAAGGTCATACAGTGAGTAATGGATACAGCAAAGTCAATTCACTTTTTTGAGGAATATTGTATGATATCTGGTACAGTGTGCTTATTTATTGCAATAAGAAATACTAAACTGAAAATGTTCATTTGTTCCAAACAATCCTGTGTAATATGTACAGAAACAGACTATTCAGTTCCTACTGGGTGCAAAGTATTGTTTCTTTGGTGTTCAGTGCAAATCCTTTAGTTGGGGTTCACTGTTGTTGATGCCATTAAATATCTCCATTTAAAAGCAGTATTTGTTGGAGGAAAAATATGGGGAATAATTGTGATATTATAAAGTTGATTGTCACTAGTACTGTTCTAAAACGAAGTACTTCATTATGGTAAGGTTAATTACCGAACCTGTGATTATGCTTTCAGGTAGCACAAGAAGATCAGAAGACATTCACCGATTTGGTACGGCAACTAGTTGGACGTTGTGGGTCAGATATTGAGAAGGCCAGGTTAGCAACCACTTCAAATTTGAGTATGTGTTCATTAAACCCTGTTACTTCCATGCAATTGTGCCACATGCTACCTGTTGCAGGACCATTTTCCGATGGATCACTGTAAAAAACCTCAACACAATGCAGTTTGATGAGAATTTGCGTGGGGACACACCAATGGGGCTGCTGCGTGGCATCAAGCACGGTACTGAGAGCTACCATGTGCTGTTCAAGCGTCTCTGCAGGTCAGTATCTGCTGTATCAGTCAAAGCATCATTTATTTGTCTGGAATTCGGTATAAATTTGTTGCTCTTGTGAGTGTGGTAATGAAACATTAGGTTCAGTGAAACCTCTCAGTAAGTAAACATCAGTGCCTGATGATGGTGGCAGTGGCAGTTTTTGAAGAGTTCAAAATTCAGTCCATCTGGTTACAGCTTTGCCCAGAAAGAGTTCATTGCATGCACTTAAACCCTGAGCGGTTTGGTTCGTATAAACTTTGATGGCCAGCCGACCCATTAATTACGTCTGAAGAATGACTGCTCCATGAAGTTACACTTCTGTTACTCTTTGGCTGTCAAAGCATCTTACCTGCCTGTGGTTTTGACTGCAGTCTAAAGTGAAGTGTACTGTGACAGTAATTTGGATCATACAAAGACAGGCTCAGGGTTCTTTGAATTTGTGCACATGCTTGATGATATAATGGTGTGTTCCAGTTATGCTGGCCTGCACTGTGTGGTGATCAAGGGTTACTCCAAGTCTGCAGGCTATCAACCTGGAGTGCGTTTTGAGGACAATCGTTTCCGTAACTCCTGGAATGCAGTGTACGTAGCTGGTGCATGGAGATTTGTGCAGTGCAACTGGGGAGCAAGGCACCTTGTCAATGCTAAGGAGGTCCCTAAAGCAGGCAGCAAGGGGAAATCTGATAGTCTAAGGTAACATAACTTCTATCATTGTGTGGTTATTATCTGTCCATGTGGTTTTGAATTCAGGAAGGAGTCACCAGTGTGCAAATCTGAAGACACATGATGAGGATTAAGGTTTAAACAGCATTTTGACAGTAAACATCATAGTTGTATATAGTAGACAAATGTCAATGTACTGCTACTGCATTGCTAATGGTTTTGATACAGATATGAATATGACGATCACTACTTTCTGACTGACCCCCGTGAGTTTATCTACGAGTTCTTTCCGCTGCAGCCAGAATGGCAGCTTCTCAAGAATCCAATTACCTTACAAGATTTTGAGGAGTTGCCATTTGTGAGGTCTCTCTTCTTCCGATATGGATTGTACTTCCCTGACTCCAATACAAAGGCTGTTATGTATACCGATTCAACTGGTGAGTACTGCATTGTTTGTGAACTGTGTTACAGTGGGAATGACTGTGGTACTGTGGGCTGTGATGCTGTGTAGTCTGGTAGATGGGTACCAACATCTTGGAGGAACATACTGACTGTGAGATTTTCCTTCACTGGCCTGCCATTATCATACACATTCAAGTAACAGTTTATGGTGATGCAGTAGAGGATAGTTGTCACTGTGTACAATGAGGATGTGAGATGGATTGGAGCTAATATCTCTGCACTGGGTGGAGGTGGTGATCAGCATCATGTCTAGGTTGCTTTACCTCAAAAGAAAGGGCCCCCAGTACACATTAGATAAGATGCTGGGTGCATTCCAGGGACAGTCTGGGCACAATAAGGAAGAAAACTTCTCTGCTTCTGCAAGGAATCAAACCTGTTTCTGCATCCCATAACAAGTCTTTAACCTCAACGATGTAGTGTTAAGACACCCTTTAAACTGCAGTGGTTTAAGTATGCATCACCTGCTAGATGTACAAAAAAAATCAGCATCTTGCCCAGATTGTTTACTTACAGCTTGTATATGAATCTCACAGTCAACAGCATTAGCCAGCTGGTCTTTCTATGTGTTCTGTCTGAGGTATGAACTGACTTTATACACACTCTTATTATTTAGAGGAACTGAAGTCTTTAAACGCATGATATGGGGAAAGGTACACATTAGTTGCTCATTGGTACAGGGAACTTGCAAGTGATGTGCTGTGTATCCAGGTGCAGCCACGGTGCGGATAGCCATGCCAGCCCACATGCAATCCAGTCTCATCTTCCATTACAATCTGAAGTTCTATGACAGTGATGGTGATGGATTTGATGGAGTCAGCCTCAAGCGCTTTGTTATGCAGGTTGGTGATTTGGTCATTTCTCCATATTTGTGTGATATAAGTGGGCACAGACATCTGCTACAACTTTCCTATATAGTTCACAAAATCAACATAATGTATGGCTCTTCTATTACCTTATTTCGTATAACAAGGTAAACTGACGGTATGAACATATAACAAGGTATACTGACAGTATGAACATATAACAAGGTATACTGACAATATGAACATATAACAAGGTATACTGACAGTATGAACATATAACAAGGTATACTGACAGTATGAACATATAACAAGTTATACTGATGGTATGAACATACCCACATCTGTCCTGTCTTCCTTCATCAGATGCTTCTGTCCACATAATAAAATGATACTGAAGCCATGAATCTTGAATATGATGGAACTGAAGTCTCTTCCCTACCGCCCTGCTGTTGTTTTCCCGAGATTTCTCTGACCTATGTCACCCAGCAAAAGTATTGGATACTGAAGGTTACCACATGCTTGTCACTGACAACATTACTGTGACCAGAATGACTAAGTGACTGGAGGAGAATACAAATGGTGGAGGGTAAAGCAGAACAGCTTAAGGGTGATGGGGACGGATCTGATTCATGGCCTCAGTATATAAGGAAATATGACCATAAAATTTAGTGATTTGTGTCTCTTCATTATTTTCTCATTAATACAAACAGTAGCTATGTTAAATTTGTCAGGCATAATCTAAAAAATTCTTACTTTTGTCATTGTTGTAGTGCATTGTGAATTTTTTCTGCATTTGTTGTAGACTTTTTTATGATGTCATCATAAAAATCCTTACATCCCTGCCATGCTTTTTTTACATTCTTCAAAATCATCCTTAACAGATGTTGCACATTCTGAAGATTTGTTACCAAACAGTATTTCAGGATCTTTTGTTAATCGAGAACAAGTTCACTTGTACCTCAGAAATTCTCAGAGCTGCCATATGGAATTGCTGGTAATAAAAAAATTAGAATCAGGTATAAAATTGGCGTAGTTCTGTAGTGGGATCTTATTTATCTGCATCTTCGTCTACGAAGTAATTATAATTTATGAGGGGCAAGATGACAGACTGCACACTCTCCATTGTATGAACTTCTTGTTTTTCAGTCTGTAGTGGGTAACATTGTTGCATTCCGAGTGCACGCACCGTGCAGTGGGGCTTTCCTGCTGGATATCTTTGCTAATGCTGTGACCCCAAAGGAATATCTGACAGGCGAACCCATGAAATTCAAGAGTGTCTGTAAGTTCAAGATTGCATGTGAAGAGTTGCAGACAGTAATGGTGCCCCTGCCAGATTGTGCCAGTGGTGAATGGGGGCCCACAAAGGCAACAAGACTCTTTGGACTTGTGCCCATTACACATCAGGTAAAAATATCAGTATGTAGCCTGGTGGATTATAGTCTCATAAGGCTGATATCAAGTGGCATCATTATTGGTTTTCTTTGTGGCTATGACATGTCATGTTGTCACTCTGTGGTAAATACAGTTTGGGAGCAGCTGGCTGAGTTTCATGATGGTAGCATGAGCTACTTATTTACTGTCTTAGTTGTACTGTAAAAACTTCTGAAGTGACAGTATACACTGTATTATTACCTTTCCCGCTGTTAAGCACAGTTGACCCCTTACTGACTTTATGTGCTACAGTCCTTCCATCTTTTCAGATGTGTTAAAAAAATTTTTTGTATTCGCATGCTTTATGATTGTGTAAAAGGTTCCTTGAAAACATGGGTAAATTTGTACACAATCCAAAGACAGTAATCTTCATAGGCAGAGATGTGAGAACCTCAGTTCTTACTTAGCCATACCGTGTCTCCAAGACATTGTGAGGTATGCACTGAAATTTTGCTAGTATATTAGATTGACATGAGCAGGTGACAGTCTTATGTGTTTTGCAAAAACTCATTTTGTCAATATTTATCATATAAAGTGTAAAAGAAATGCATACCAAGTTGTAATGGGGAAGTATGAAACAAGGAGACCACTTGGAAGATTTACGCAAATGTGGGGATATTACTGAAAAGGAACTTATAGAAATAGGATGGGCATATGTGAGCTGGATTTATCTGGCTCAAGATATGGGTATGTGGCAGATTTTTATGAGCATGGTCATGAAAAAAATAGGTTCCATAAATTTGGGGAACCTACTTACTGGAAAAGAATCTATTAGATTCTCAAGGACTCTGCCTGTTAATACTGCAAGAGCAGAGATTTGCTGTCATATGAATGTCAGGGCAGGCAGTATGCCAGTTTTGAATGTGGCACTATGAATAGTTGGAAATGCTTCCTGCATGTATGGACTGTATTAATATTCACTAACTTGTGAAGATTCCACACAAATATATTGAAGCATTCTGTCCTTACTGTGCAGGATGCCCTAGTGTTTGCGGGTCGGGAGCTGGAGCTTCAGTTTCGTATGTCCAGACCTCTCACAGACTTCATGGCTACTCTTCACAAGAATGGTGTTGAGGAAAAGAGGCTTTCCAAGTTTGTGTCACATTCTCTGTCAGATGATGATGTAGTTACATTTGTTATCAGTTTCCCTGAAGAGGGACAATATGGATTGGACATCTACACACGAGAGCTAGGCGGCAGTCAGAGTGATAACAGTAGTGAGAAACACCTGCTCACTCACTGCTGCAAATACCTCATCAACTCATCCAAGAGGAACTAATTTGGTGACTGTCAATACAAGATGTAGAAACTATTCATACAGTGGCAGAGTGACCTGCCTCATTTAAACCAACTACTCTGTATTTTTACATTTATTATGTAAAGAAGCCATTTGGCTTTAAACCCGTTCTGGCAGACAAACAAAGAGATGGGGTTACAAGAGCATGTTATGTGTGGAACGAAAGGTATTAAACTGTGGCAGTAGAGAAAGGAAAGCCATGTCAGGACATCTGTCAGCACTGACTGTATGTGAAGTAGGTTTCTTTAAAGGTTAAAGTTATTTGGCAATGGTGTGACACAGTGTGTTATTGCTGGACTTTGTTCATGACTGTAGTCATAGGAAAACCACATTTCAAAAATTGGTTCTGTTTTCATCTTCAGATGCACAGGATACTTAACAACTCCTACTCTGTTGGGCACATAGGCAGAGTTAATCTTGTACTGTGGACCCGAGTGTTTGTACTTAGTGGCCAATCAGAATGGAAATTGTGTCATATTGTGCTCACCTGGAGGCTGCAGTACAACCCATTTCTGAAGTTTTATTGTTGTGTATAGAAAAGTGAGGACAGTGCATAAAATCCAAGAAAATTCCCTTAAATATTCATTGTTGTTTCTTTTGCTCATCTATTTCCTTGTACGTATTTGCTGTCCAGACTTCGCATTACAATGGATATTAATTATACACAGATGGCTTCAATACACTCTGTCTCTTGGCAGTGTCAGGCCTCTTCATGTCAAACACTGTCCTTAAAGTCATTTATGATAAGCTAGAGAGGGATGGAGATAAGAGAGGTAGTAGTGATGTTGTGAAGTCTGACAGCACTGATTTCATACAAGGTCCCCTAAATATGGCACTATCAGCTGCTCTTGTCCTCTTCTCTTTGTTGCGGAATATCTTGCCACTTTGTTCTGGACATGCTGTAGGCTGTGGAGGTTTTAAAGCTGTTTGGTCAATCACAGTCACATGCAAACCGCTCCAGACTGAACGTAACCATGACTGTCATTTTAAAATGTAAATTAATTATTCACAGAAAAAGATGGTAAGGTAGAAAGTTAAGCTAATATGTAATGTTCTCCTAACACACGCTAACACAGGTTTCACAAAGACAGACTCTCAAACTGAAATGCACCCAGTTGTCACCATTCGGTACCAGTGAGTCAGTGTACAAAGAAATATACTATTCTTTAAAAACATTCCTCATGTTCAGTTATATTTATAACAGCTCTGTACAGATTAAATTTGTCAATGAAGGGGAAACAATTGATGATAACATTATTTCAACATGTAAATAAAGTGAATTTCAAACTTCCCTGTTTTGTGGACATTGCGCCATCTCCTGAACTGGTAACAAAAGAAAGGCCCACACCTAACACGGGACTTGCATTATGAAACATACTTCTAAGACCTGGCACATTTCCTGACACAAAAGTTGGAAGTACTTTTTTGTATAAATTACAGTATGGCTGTATATGGAGACTGTTGTCCATTCATCAGTGGATGTATTTCCAGGTGGTGGACACTATACAGATGATATACACAGAGTTGTCAGATTTCATGCAGGTTAGTACTGCTGCATTAGGACTCGTACCTTATGTAACATTCAAAATGAATCAACATTAGCCTTCTGGGATGTGACACCATGTATGCTGGTAGTTATGCATAAACGTTTTGGACATTAACTCCTGCTTCCCTCTGCAGAACAGAATTGTGTCCTCTTCTGCCTTGAAAGATGTGGGTTTCAGGATCCTTTGGAACTTTGGTATGTTTTACCAGACCACATGATATCAAATCATAGTTGACTGTCATCTTGATACCACTATAATAAATTCAAATCTCACACATAATTGAATGCCTTCTGGTATTTCATTAAATATACACCAAATTGTAATCAGTAATATATTCTAACAAGCTGTCATGTACAGTTCATAATTTTTGTATGATGAGATCATTTCAAATGTAGAGAATGTTTTGCAAATATGTATCTTTCTATGCTTGTTTTTCTGCCATACTGTGATGATTATTGCTGTATCATAAACATGACACAGCAATTTTGAAAGTGGGTAGACAGATTTCCTGCAAGCCACTGTCTCCATTTCTTCACAGTTCCACATTTAATCCCTGGCTATCATTTGAATGTCGCACATTGATGAGCGAAGCTTTCTCTTATTACAGAATAAAGGTAAAGTAGTCCCGTTACGGGTCTGGACAGGCCCAGAGGGTTCCAGGAAGTTAAGGTTCCCAGATTTCATTCCAATGGCACAGGATGATGGTAGGTTGTCAGGCTTACGCACCGGCCGCCTTTACTCCCAGGAAATGCTCCTGGTACTCATTTCTGTTAGAGGCTGAGTCAACCCCAGTGCCATAGTGCGATTGGAAGGATTTTATGTCAATGAAAAATCCACTGACACCAGCTGGGATCGAACCAGTGACCTTCCGATTTGTAGCACAACACATTAACCCCTGTACTACCGCGGTCCCCTATTGAAGGATGATGATGATGATAAAAGGGGCAGGGGATGGAATGAGGTAGAAAAATTTTTTTTGTTTAGTACCACCGGTACAGTGCTGGAAATGGATTATAAACTGTCACTGTGTTTGAAGAAAGTTTGTTGCAAGTGCCGCATGTGACGTAACCACAGTGGCACTTTAATTTGAAGTTTGTAGTGAGAAGTTCTAGTAAAGCCAGTATTTATCCATCAAACACAACTATATGTTTAAGAGTCAGGATATCAGCTACACGTTATGGCTTATGGTTATGCCATTAGCCCACGTATAGAAATTAAAAACATAAGATTTATAACTGAAATTATTAGTATTCAGGTTGAGATATCAAACTTGTTACATTGGCTGATGCTAATATCAAGTTCTAATTGAATCATATTAATTGCAGTTGTAAAATTTTACCTCTTTAATTTCTGTACACAGCCTGATGATGGCTTAACCATAAGTTGCAACATATAGCTGACTTTCTGACTGTTAAATATATAGTTGTGTTTGACAGATAAATATTGGTCTTATTGTTGTTATAACACATGGCGATGGACCACTTCAAAGTAACATGTTATAAACGTGCAAGGAGCTTTGTGGAATTGTTCTGTTTTTCTAAGTGTTCTAAGTTTTTTTTTTTTCTGTAAATATGCCAGTGAGAAAGATGGAGCCTTATATATTATATTAGTTAATAATATTAACCATATTTTTCTAGAGGGCTCAAATGTATCATAATTGATAATTTTCACCAGCAAAAACTCATTAATGACCATGTAAAGTAATACAATTCTAACATACATTTCATTTCTGAAAGTATCCTGATATAATTTTCGAAAGTTTGGTACAATAAAGAACAAACTTAATGTGGCAATTTGAGGTAGTGAGATATTGACATTTACAAATTTTGAGGTTTTGTTATATTCCCTGGATTATTTTAAGCTAACACATTCCCATGGCATTATTAAATACAAATGGATATTGCAATCAGTCAACACAACACTATATTCAGGAAGAATAAAGGCAATATGTTTTGGCTAATCTTATTAGCTGTCATCAGGTCTAATTAAAAGAAAACAAATAGGGGTATATTTTAGGACTGTTTCAGGATTGAAATCTCAACCTTAATGGGCTAAACTTGAGTAGAAAATATAGAATGCCTAAATTGTATAACCTGAAGTTCATAAAACATTAAAAAGTGATGATAAATAGAATAATATGTCATAGGTAATTAGATATGTTTCTTGTCAGTGACAGGTATATAAAGGGCGTTTCATAATGTACTCCGGGATTACAAAAATTTATTACAGGAAAACCGTAGGACACGTATTTACTAAACCTGTACAGATAGAAGGAACAACTCAAATTTTTTTCCCAGTAAGTTGTTTTCCATCGTAGTTCACATTTCTGCCACTAGGCGTAGCGAGTGTATGTAGTGACAAAATGGCCGCTGCGGGCAGAAGTTTTGAGTGTTGGAATATCACACGTGTAAGTCTGTGGCTACTGTGCAACGTGCATTTCGTGCAAAGTACGCAAAGGACCCGCCTACAGACAAGACCGTTCGTGCGTGGTATAAACAGTTTACTGAAACTGGGTGTCTGTGCAAACAGAAATGAAGTGGTCGCCCATTAACCGCTGAAGACGTTGAACGGGTTCGGCCCAGTTTTCTGCACAGTCCGAAGAAATCAACGGGAACTGCAGCTAAGGAGCTATCGATGTCGAAAACAACAGTGGAGGGTTCTGCGTAAGCGTTTGGTGTTTAAACCGTACCGCATCCAAATGGTACAACAGTTGTCGGATGAAGAGCACAGGCGCCGGCTTGATTTCTGTTTACAGTTACCGGACTGCATGAGTTCCGTTGATCATTTGCTGGAAAAGGTGCAGTTCAGTGAAGAAGCGACATTCCACGTCAGCGGTGCAGTAAATCGTCGCAATGCCAGAATATGGGGATCTGAAAATCCACATGCCTTTGAGGAGCATCAACGTGACTCCCCTACAGTCAGTGTGTTTTGTGCAATCTCCAGTCAAAAAAGTGTGCGGTCCATTCATCTTTGCTGAAGAAACCGTCCCTGGCATGACATATCTGGAAATGTTGCAACCGTGACATTAGCCACAGCTGCAAAACATACCGACGTTCATATTCCAGCAAGACGAAAGACCCGCCCACTTCCACTGTGAGGTTCGTCAGTACCTGAACACAGTGTTACCAGGAGGATGGACAGGGCGTGCGTCTGGAAATGACCAACCACTGATGCTATGGCCCCCGAGGTCCCCTGACATTACGCCCTGTGAATTTTTTATTTGGGGATATGTCAAGGAGCGGGTATTCGTCCCGCCATTGCTGACGGATCATTGCAACAGTGAAGAATATCGATGCACCCATGTTGACGAGTGTGTTGCTAGAACTTGAATATCGTATCGATGTGTGCCGTGTCACTCGTGGTCATCTCTAGTTGTCCAAAAAAAAAACGTTTTCAGTTTTCCTGTGGCTGTGAACAATTCTATTAAGGAAGGTCGTTTGGTTTTCTTGTTATAAATATTTGTAATCATGGAGAACATTACGAAACGCCCTGTATTTCCCAGTACAGACTGATACATTGGACTATACTTCTTACATCTGTAATTATTTATACTGACCATACATGTGACAATATTTGGAAGCCACAGAGTTCAAGGAGTGAGGAGAGAGTACTTGGAGTGTGTATGTACATACATATACAGCCAACACATACATGTTTGTGTCTATATGGTACACATAGACACGTAAGGGCTTTATTTGTACTATGACTACATAGTGACACAATTTATGCTGTGGTATTATTTGCATTTTATAAGTTTATCATGTTACTTCACAGCAGTATGCGGATAGATACTGATGTAAATATTGGGACATGTACATAGAGGGACAGAAAGCTGCTCCTGATGTGTGAATATTTCCATCCGACTTTTTTGTTTCAATTTCATTACATGTACTGCACAGTATACAGTGATATTGCTTTTAACTTTTAGCACAGCTCACTTTTAGTGGCAGTATGTTTTACGATAAAATCTGTAAAATTATCATCCTTATACCAGCAGTAAACCATACAATGCATTGGTGACATGAATAAGTACCAGATACAAGGAGTAGAAGCTCATCCTGAAATATAAGCAGTTTTTCCCTCCAAACCTTTCTTTCAGTTCTTGCAAAGAAATTGGATTGTCCTGCCTGTTCTGTAAATTTCCAGTATATTGGCCTCAAAATAGTGAATGTAATATTTGCAGTGCGGTTCTTCAAGAAAAGATGGACCCTGTGATTTTGTCACACTGAATATTAGAAAACAACTTGAAGCTCATGTAAAGGAACCTCATGAATGGCACTGGGAAATCTGGACCATCAGTGTCTGTTTGTGTTTGTACTGACTGTCAGTCACGTGTCATCGAAGACAAATGCTGGTTTCTGTGTATTGTTCTTGCCCAGCACCACACCTGTCATTTGCAATTTTTCCACTCTCTTGTTTTTCACTTGGCACGCTTGACACAGGATATTCTTTTACAAAACTAGTGATTTTGTTCTTCCTTAACCTCACACTTTTCAAAAGTACTGCACATGAAGTGTTAGTTGGACAGAACAGTCAGCACAGTATTGCCTGTTGTGCCTTTGGAATGTAGTTCATTTTACTGTATATTCTTATGTATGGGACATGATATGTCTGTCTGTAGTAGAACTTGGGAAATACAAATCAAATATTATTCTACACTAAGAGTGGGGTAGATTTTTAATGACTGGACACACCTGAAACAAAACAAATTGCAAATACGTGCCCATTAGCTCTGCCACGTGTCTCCAGTTGCCCATATGTCACAATTTGAGAACTAAATACATTTTGTGCAATCTAGTATTGGAGTCTTTTATAAAATACATGTCTGCTCATTAAAGGCTAGTTAAAATCGGTTAAAAAAAACAAGACACTT
>Ga0123354_10011346_pt1 | contig 13757 bp, 7 predicted proteins | sample TergutLab28metaG_2_FD_97872 | JGI IMG/M metagenome (GOLD analysis project Ga0123354, IMG submission 97872) | Labiotermes labralis P4 segment gut microbial communities from Petit-Saut dam, French Guiana - Lab288 P4 | ecosystem: Host-associated > Arthropoda: Insects > Digestive system > Gut ... | reverse complement strand
TTACCGACCCTACGTATCCTAGCGCCCTCAAGTTGAGATCCGTTTCGGGTGTGAGAGAGATTATCTTATTGCCGTCGTCCCACCTCAGGAAGATATAATCTGTTAAGTCTGTGTCTAGAGACAGGGACTCGTCCTTAGAGACCTTGAACGGTGTGTTGTTGTAAGGCTCCGGAACAGTAAGGTTTCCGATGGTGTAGAAGAGGTCTGCGCCAGGAGGTATCGATGCCAGGGTGACTGTCAACACGTCATCCGGCGCGGCGTATCTCGCGGTGAAGGTCACCTGATCGGTATACCCGATGAGGCTGAGTGCTTTTGACTCCTCGGTTTGTGATACGATCTTGTCTCCGTCGTCCCACCTCAGGAAGGTTTGTCCTGTCGCGCCCACGGCCTTGATGGTCAAAGTATCGTTCTTCGAGACATTGATTGTAAGCGACGTGGTGTACGGTTCAAACTCCAGGTCTCCGACCTTGTAGAAAAGTTCTGCACCATCCGGGTCTGATAGAAGGATGACCTCCAGCATGTTCGCCAGCGATACGTAGTTCGCCGTGAACGTTACCGATCCGCTGTACACGGACAAGCTGAACTCGCCTGTGTTGGCTATGACAGATATTACTTTCGTTCCGTCATTCCAGTTCAGGAATTCATATTCGGTCAGATCATCCGCATAGAGGATCAGGCTCTCTTCCGTAGAGACCTTGAACGGCGTGTTGTTGTAAAGAACCGGCGCCGTCAGGTTTCCGATGGTGTAGTAGAGGTCTGCGCCGGGCGGCACAGAGTCGAGAGTGACCGTCAGTGTGTTCGCGTCCGTAGCGAAGTTCGCTGTGAATGTCACCGACGTGTTGTACCCAATGAGTGGTAGAGTGCCCGTTGCTGCGTTGAGAGATACGATCTTGTCTCCGTCATCCCACCTCAGGAAATTGTATCCCGCAAAGTCCGCATCGAGGGTCAAACTCTCCGTCACAGATACTTTGAACGGCGTGTTGTTGTACGGTTGCGGCACCGTCAGGTCTCCGATGGTATAGAAGAGATCTGCGCCCGCCGGTACCGAGACCAGGTTGACTGTCAGCGTATTCGCCTCCGTAGCGAAGTTCGCTGTGAATGTCACCGATCCGGAGTATCCGCCAAGGGCGAACTTTTCTGTCCCAGCTGTGAGTGAAATTATCCTATCCCCGTCGTCCCATCTCAGGAAGATGAGGTCTGTCATTTCCGCATTGAGGGTCAGACTCTCGTTCTTAGATGCTTTGAACGGCGTATTGTTGTAAGGCTCCGGCACCGTCAGGTCTCCGATGGTGAAAAAGAGGTCTGCGCCGGGCGGTGATGATGCGAGAGTGACGGTCAGCAGGTCACCCGTCGAAGCATAGTTCGCGGTGAACGTTACCGAACCGGTATAAATTGACAGATTGATGGCGGTTGTCGTTTCAACGAAGGAAACTATTCCTTTTCCGTCATCCCATCTCAGGAATTCTTCTCCCGTCATTTCCGATCTTAATGTTAGGACCTCACTCTTGGAGACCATGAACGGCGTTGATACATACTGCATCTCTGCCAGGTTCCCAATCGTATAGAAGAGGTCTGCGCCCGCAGGATTCGAAGCGAGCGTGACGGTCAGAGCTTCTCCGTCTGGGGCGTAGTTCGCGGTGAACGTCACCGTTCCGGGGTGGCTGTATCCGTCCAGGTCTAGCTTGCCCGTCAGAGCGGTGTCGGAAACGATGTTCGAACCGTCATCCCATCTCAGGAAGGTGTATCCCGTCAGGTCTGACCTGAGGGTCAATTTCTCTTCGGAAGAGACGGGGAACGGCGTTGTATAAGGCGTCTCCACCGTCAGGTCCCCGATCGTGTAGAAGAGGCTTGCGCTGTTCGGCGGTACCGAGGCGAGAATGACTGTCAGCAGGTCACCGGGCGCAGAGTAGTTCGCGGTGAATGTTACCGAATCGGTGTATCCGGACAGGTTGAGGGCATTCGTCGTGGGGATACGGGAAATGCTCTTCGCTCCGTCGTCCCACCTCAGGAATTCGTATCCGGCATAGTCAGATCTGATCATCAGGTTCTCGGTCTTGGAGACCATGAATGGCGTATCGTCGTACGGTACCTCGGCCAGGCCTCCGATCTTGTAGAAGAGGTCTGCTCCCGCCGGGACCGATCTGAGAGTGACCTCCAGAGCATTCGCAGATGTAGCGAAGTTCGCAGTGAAGGTTACCGACCCAGTGTATTCCGGCCCCGACAGGTCAAGCGCGGCCGACTGCGCGGTCAGAGATACTATTTTCTCGCCGTCGTCCCACCTCAGGAATGTGTATCCGTCTAGTTCCGCAAAGATGGTCAGTGTCTCTCCCTTTGAAATCTTGAACGGCGTATTTTTGTAAGGTTCGGGTACCGTCAGGTCTCCGATGATATAGGATAGGCTTGCGCCTTTCGGCATAGAATCGAGATAGATGGTAAGTTCTTCTCCGGGTGCGGCGTAGTTAGCGGTGAACGTCACATCTCCTTTTGCAACGTATGCGGACATGTTAAGCGCTGTAGTCACAGCGCTGAAGGATACTATCTTGTCTCCGTCATCCCACCTCAGGAAGGTGTATCCGTTTTCTCCTGCCCCTGCCGATATGGAAAGAGACTCGTATGCTCCTACAGGGAATTCTCCCGCATAAACTTCAGTAAGAGTGTAACTGCCGGAGGGGCCGGTGATGGTGTATGAGTGTACTGCACCCGCCGCGGTCGGATAGTAGTCGAGAGAGACCAATATCATTCCGCTGTCATCTATAAAGAGCGCTTCGACGGCCATATCGCTGTTGATGTTCTCCGTCCTCGGATTCACGGCGCTCGGAGTTCCCCCGTCGACCTTGAGATGCCTGAAGAAGAAACCGCTCCCCGCGAAAGCTTCCAGATCGATGGACACGACTGTCACCGGTACCAGGATATAGTTCGTGCCTGTGACTGATGCCGTTCCTATCAAAGTATCGGTATCATTATCGGAGACTTCCACCGATCCCTTGCCGATTATCGTGACGGTCACCTTGTGGTCCGTCGTGGCGATAAGATCATTGTTCCTTGCGAATATGAAGAACCCGTGCCCGTCATAGGTGTATCTGGAGTTGCTCGTATCCGCCGGGTTCGCGTTCGATGATGTGCCGCTCGCGGTCCCGCCTGTGATGAGTATCACATCCTCTCCGTTGTAGCTGGCGGGCAAAGTGCCAGACGCAGTATCGAACGTGACCGCGATCTTTGCGGTGCCGATGTCGGCGGTGCCTGTCACGGTTGAGTATTCAAGGTCATCGTCCAGGTCGCCTTTGAAACTGAGCGTCGACGCGGCGTTGGTACCGATGAGGAAGTTACCGTCAACAAGACTGCCGACATAGAAAGTGACATTGTTCGCGGCGTTCGTAAGTGCAACGTGGCCGTAGATCTCGCCATCGTTCACAAGGGTGACGGCGGCAGATGCGGAAGTGGCGCGTACACCGTACTGTTCGTTGCTGCCTGATGCCCCGCCGACCGTTCCGTTGTTGTTCACTTCGCCTCCGCCCGCGAGATAGATCCCGCTGGAGGTGGAGCTCATGCCGCTGATGTCACCGTTGTTAGTGACAGTGCCGCCCTGGTTAAGGTACACACCGTTGCTGGCGCCGTTGATCGTTCCGTTGTTCGTTATTGTGGCAGTGACCGCGGAGTAAATGCCGGCAACGTTAGCGGCAGTTCCGTTGCCTGTAATCTCGCCGCTGTTGGTGACCGTGCTGAGTTTGGTCAGGTACAGTCCGTTGCTGGTGCCGATTATCGTTCCGTCGGTGTAGTTAGTGATAGTTATTTCGCCGCCGGAATATATCCCGGCGCTGTTGGCCGCCGTTCCGCTGCCAGTTATCACACTGTAGTTGTTGACCGTGCCGCCGCCTGTGAGGGCTATGCCGCGGTTGCCGCCTACTATGGCGCAGGTCGTAACGGCTCCGGCGTTCACACCGTTATTTATTGTAGTGTTTTCCGTGGCCTCTATGCCTACGCTGTTGACTCTCGTTCCTTCGATCTTACCGTCATTGTTGATCGTACTGCCGGAAGCGCCGGCTTCGAGATGTACTCCTGCCCCCACACCTCGTATGGTGCTTCCCGCATCCCTGTTGGTTATCGAAACAATACCGCCACCGGCGGATATGCCGTAGCTGGCGGTACCTGAGGCGCCTCCGCCTGTGCCGTTTATCAGACCATAGTTATCGATGGTCGTGTTCCCCCTGAAGAGACAAATACCGCTCCCTACACCCTGGATGACCGCATCGGGATGGTTGGTGATCGTTGCGGAAGCGCCGGAGTATATGGCGGCGTAGTTGGGAATGAAAGTTCCCGTGGCGTATATCTCGCCGTAGTTATCGAACGTGCTGCCGTTAGCTGTGGTCCCAAAGAACAAACCTGCCGACACACCGCCGATGGTGTCGTTGTTAATAATTGTCGCAACGCCGCCGGATGCGGACATCCCGTAGCCGGTTGCCCCCGTGCCTCTTATCAGGCCATTGTTTTCGACAGTTGTGTTGCCCTGGTTAAGAACGATACCGTTGCTTACGCCTACGATGGTCCCGCCTTCATGGTTTGTGATCAGAGAGGCGGCGTTTGTAGAAATGCCGCCATACGATGTCGACGTTCCGTTGCTGATTATCCCGCCGTAGTTGTTGACCTCTCCGCCTGCGGCAAGGTCGATACCGTTCGTTTTGCCTTCGGCAATACCCCTGTATGTAGCGGGGAACGTTCCGTACAGCGTGTCGTCGCCCGGATAGAATACTCCGGTCGCGAAGTTATTGACCGTTGAGTATGCTCCTGTGCGGATAGCGGAGGTGTCACCGCTGATAGTGCCGTAGTTGTTGACTATGAGATCGGAGCCGGCGGGAAGAACGATGCCGTAGGCGTTCAAACTGCTCTTGATAATACCTGTGATGCCGTTCACTGCCTTCGAGGCAGTGCCGGTCATGACAATGCCTGCATTAATGTGTGCGGTATTGGTGAAGATATGGTCGTCGCCTCCGACGCCGATGGACGCTACGGTAAGAACGCCTATGTTCGACCCGTCCCCGGGCTGCGAAAAGATGTACAGGTCGCAGTTCGTCGCCTGTATGCTCTGGCAGTTCACTGTCAGCGAAGCGCCGTTGGCGATGATTATCCTGATGTCGTCCATTACATCAAAATTAAAGATGGAGCGGGAGTTGTAATTACCGAGGAGGACGATGTTATCCTCTACGAGGAACCATCCGTCGCTCCCGGGGTATTTGGAGGCGTCCAATACATAGGTGACATTCGTCGGGTTGACCACCAGCATATCGTCGAACATCGCTTGTGTGAGCAGTACCGCATCATGGTACTTCGTCTCCCCGTTCACATCCACATATTCGACGTCCCGCAAGACGGCGGTGTCCAGAATAAGGTTCGTACCGTCGTCGCGTAAAACGAAGTCCGATTCGCTCATAAGGTAGAAGCTGCTGGTGAAACCGCGGCCGTTCGCGACCGCTATCGCGCCGAGGGTGGATTCGGACAGGGCCACCCCGTATGTCTTGCCTCCCGGCGCGAATATGTTACCGGAGGTGGGAACGCTCAGTTTCCCGGGTGTGACGTAAATGCCGCCAGTGACCGTCGGACCGCCGCCCAATACTGTTGAGCCGTTAGAATTGTTGTTGTACACGCCGTAACTCGTGGCGGAGCTGGTCTGCACAGTGCCGCCGAATACCTCGATCGTTCCGTCATTTCCGTTATAGATCGCATGGCCGGTGGTGGCCTGCACCGTGCCGCCGGTCACCGTTGCTTTGCCGGTACTATCGAATTGTATGGCCTTGCCGACGCCGGTGTTCCTTACCGATCCGCCTCCCATGGTCATTGTGCCTGACCCGACGATATAAATCGTGCTCTCCCCTGATCCGCTCGTAACGGTGCCGCCTGTTATACTCAAAGGCCTGTTCAGGAGGAAGATAGCATTGACGAACTGACTGGATACCTGCGCACTGCCTGATATGGAAATGGTGGTACTGCCGCCGGTTGTCGCGTTGACTATTGCAGCGCCGTACACCGATGACACAGTACCGCCGGAGACGTTGATCGCACCTCCGTTGTTATCTATGGCGGCGGATGCGTTACCTGTCACATTGCCGGGGGTCCCGGTGCCAAACGTGTTCCTGACCGTCCCTCCGGTGATGTTGACCGTGCCGTTGTTTTCATTATATATTGTTACGGAGTTGGAGATGCTCTCTACAACTGCAGTGCCTGACACGTTGATCGTTCCGCCGGAGTTGTTGACAACACGGGAATTTGTGCTCTGCACCGTGCCGCTGGATATGGATACGGTACCTGAGGTGGTGTGGAAAACGGGAGAGGTGCCGGTGGCTGTGATGTTCGCTTGGCTGTTGAGCTTCACGCCGTCGGCCACCATGATGGCGCCATAGTTGGATGGCCCGGAATACGATGTTGACAGCTTGCCTTTGAGCGTGACCTCTCCCCAGCCTGTACCGCTGAAAGTCATGTTGTCTGAACCTATGTTCAATGCCGGTGCGAGAATGGCCAGGAAGTTGATCGTGCAATTTTTGCCTCCTGCATCCGCTTTGATCCAGTCTATCGCTTCCTGTAACGGCAGACGGTGGTTGCTGGGAGTGTTGCCTGAACTCGTTGCGTTCACTTCATAGCCGTAGCCGTCTGACACAAGAGCGCAACTGTAGTCGCCGGCGTCCGCACCTTTGATCAATCCATCTGCCGCAAACACAGCGACGGCCGATACGGACAGGATGACAACAGATAAAAGTACAAGTTTGTTCAAAAAAGAGTTTGAAGACCTTTTTTTTGTCTTGAAGAGGGACCGGCCGTCTCCCTCCGCTTTATTGCGGCGCGCTTTTCTGCTGCTCATGTGAATCCTCTCCTTTCGGCGCTGTGAGAGCATGTGTAAGCCGAAGATGTTGAAACAGCAAGCGCGGTCGATAACGACGATCTCTCTTTCATTTGATACACTTCTCCAATGGCTGTGTTGGACCGATGCAAAAGAGGACCGTACCGGCATGTTCGGATCGTGTTGCGGCCGCAGGAGGTAAGCGGCCTTGATCCCTGCCGATATGGAGTAACGGTCCTCTTTCTATGCATTGCATTCTTATCATTGTCTTCATCCGTGCATGAGCGAAGATGGCTTGCTTCAAACTTCATTTTAATATGCTCTCCCTTGTTTTTTGAAAAAAAAGGAATGTTCTGACAACATTCCGTATGTCTCCCCCGGAAGGGGGGGGGGCTGGTCCCGTAAACTGTTTGGAAAACGGTTTTGTGTGAAAACCGCAGACTGTGCCTGCGGCTCGATCTTCAATAATGAACGGCGGGGTACAGAAGAGATGCCGCACAATAGTGAACCGGCTCGCCCGCGAGGAATGATTTTCGTACGGGCTGCTGCACGCTAAATCAAAAGCAAAGAATGCATCCCTGTCAATGGATAATGCTTGGCCGCATTTCTTTTTCTGTTTCTCTCCGCCGGCCGCCCTATTGCTCATAGAGGCTTTTCTCTCTCCCCCGCTAACATCCACAGTTCTCTGCAGACACGTCTCTCTTCAGCGTGTCTATGTCATTCTATATATTATTATATACTATATTAAAACTCTCAATATTTTCTATACTTTTATATACTCAGAGAGAATTTTTCGACTCCTATTTTGGGTTCCGATGATAACGATCGAAACGGAAACGCACACCATGCACAAGCCGGAAGGCACAGCGTCATGATACGCTTAAAGAGCGGGAAACAAAAGATAACAGGGTCCATAAAACTCGGACGAACGAAAATGATGCTGCCTAGAAAATCTTCCGTTCTGTGCTTTCAGGTAATTATTTAAATGATTTCTCATTGTTAGCATGACAAAGACTAGCACAGCAGGGTGATATGATGGCCTTCTGGAATAAAGAACTCGAAACTATGCCGCGTACGGAAATTGAGAAGATGCAGCTGAGCCTCCTGAAGAAACAGGTGCGCATTATGTACGATTCGTCAAAGTTCTTCCATGACCGTTTGAGGTCGGCCGGGATGTCACCCGATGACGTGACGGACCTGAAATCATTCCACAAGATCCCTTTCATGTTGAAGACGGATTTCAGAGATAATTATCCAGACGGCCTTTTTGTGAAACCTTATGAAGAGCTTGTGAGAATGCATGTCTCATCTGGTACCACTGGAAAGCCCACTGTGGTCGGATACACAAGGAAGGACCTCGATACCTGGGCGGAATCACTCGCCAGAGGGATGGTCTCTTTCGGAATGTCCAACAAGGATCTCATACAGAACAGCCACGGTTACGGCCTGTTCACAGGAGGATTGGGCGTGCACTATGCGGCCGAAAAGATCGGCGCCACCGTGCTGCCTGCGAGTACCGGGAACACGGAGAGGCAGATCAGGCTCATGCTTGACCTGCCGGTCACCGCGTTCGCCGGGACCCCTTCATACCTGTTCCACTTGGCGGATGTTTGCGACGAAAAGGGGATCGATATCCAAAGGGACACAAAGCTCAGGCGCGCGATCGCAGGCGGAGAGCCCTGGTCCGAAAGCATGAGGGTCAAGATGCAGGAAAAGACCGGGATACGCATTCACAACTGCTACGGGGCAAGCGAATTATACGGGCCGTCTTTCCTTGAGTGCGAAAAGCAGGCGGGGCTGCATGTATGGGGGGACATATGCTACATGGAGATACTCGATAAGAACGGCGACCACTGCGCCGACGGCGAGAGAGGGGAGCTCGTTGTCACCATGCTTCAAAAGGAAGCCTTCCCGCTTATCAGATACAAAATAGGGGACATATCGGCGCTGGAATGGGAGAAGTGCGAGTGCGGCAGGACACATCCGCGTCTGATGAGGCTGTCGGGAAGGACCGACGACATGCTTTCGGTCCGCGGCGTGAACGTCTTCCCGTCGCAGATAGAGAGCGTGATCGGAGAGATACCTTTCCTCAGCGCATTCTATCATATCACTTTGGATAACGAGAGCCACTTGGACGATATGGTGGTAGAGGTCGAGCTGAACGAAGCTTCTCTGAATGAAGATATGACGGAGCTCATCTCGATGACAAGGCTTGTCGAGGAAAGACTGAAGAGCGTGCTGAGCATCAGCGCAAAGGTCAAACTTGTACTGCCCGGAACACTGACAAGATATGAGGGGAAGTCGCAGCACGTGACTGACAACCGCAGATACGATTGGTGATCAGCCGAGTATCTTTGCGGTGAAACCTTTCACTTTCTCGTCGTATTCTCCGGCAGATATCTTTTCTTTATCGGCAAAAGGTATCCGAAGGTCCCCTTTGTAATCTATCGAGAAGAACTCGCAGAAGTCTTTGAGTCCATTCACCGCATAGTCCGCGACCTCCTCTTCCGCGCCGAGTGTTATCAGTACTGCCATTTTCTTTCCGGCCATATCGTTATATGAAAAATCGCTGGAGTGGCAAAGGCAGTGGAGCCTGTTTAGGAACGCTAGCGTGCAGGGGGTGAACTGCCACATGTATATGGGTGACGCCAGGATGGTCATGTCTGAGGAAAGGAACTTGGGGAACAGGCCCGCCATATCATCTTCGACTATGCAGTGCGTCCCGAAAATGGCCTTCTGGCATGCGCCGCAGTTCTTGCACCCTTTGATATTCTTATCAAAAATGCGGACCTCTTCTACATCTGCTTTGTTCCCGATATTTTTCAGGAACTGTTTCACAAGTTCTGATGTGTTGCCTTCGGCTCGCGGGGATCCGTTGATGATAAGCATCTTCATGCCTATTGTTACAATGTCCGGATATTTCCTATTTACGGCATGTCTGATCCGACTAACTAGCTAACTGTATATGATAACAACAAATACTCATCATACTGGCTCGGTTGCATGAATAACACCAATGTTGTGACCTTAGGTGAAACTGGGGGGTCGTTCTATGAGGGTTCCTAAGATCTATATTGAAACTTCTGTGCTCAATTTTGTTTATGCAGACGACGCACCGGAGAAGAGAGATATCACGATAAGACTTTTCGAAGAAATCAAAGAGAATTTATACCTTCCCTTTACCTCAGATTATGTAAGGGAAGAGATAAATAAAGCACCGGCTGACAAAAGAGAAAAGATGATCAGGCTCATTGATGACAATAAAATGAAAATTCTTCAAAAAAGTGACGAAGTATTACACCTGGCAGAATTATATGTAAGTGAGGGAATAATTCCGAGCAAGTATGGAGCCGATGCTTTGCACATCGCTGCGGCGACTGTGAACGACTTAGACATAATCGTGAGCTGGAATTTTGAACACATTGTTAAACGCAAGACTGTGGTTCTGACTGAAGCGGTAAATATACGCAACGGTTATAAAAAGGTAGAAATACATTGCCCAACAGAGGTAATTAGGAATGTCTGAACCGAGAGCTATGCGGGAGATACACGAGATTCGTGAGAAGATCTACGAAGAGACAAAGGATCTGACACCCGAAGAGTATGCCGAATATTCTGAACGAAAAAGTAAAGAGGCCGATCTGACCCTGCTTAAACTTGGATACAAACTCGTTCCTGTCGAAGGAGAACCCGGAGTGAGGCGCTTAGAGCGCATATGATGGTCTGTCCATCACAGTTTTTTTAGCCTCGAGAACGATGCGGCCTGCACTGCCATCACCGCCGCTCCGATGTCAAGCGGGTCATGTATTATCGTTTTGGCCTTTTTGGCCCCTATTTCATCAAACGGGAACGGTATACCCGGCGACGATACTATCACTCCTTCTTTCAGATAACTCCCGTCGATCGCTCCGGGCGATGCGTTCAGGATCAGTTCATGCGAGGACAGTGCGCCGTTCAGATCATCGGTCATCTTCACGCCGACGCTGTCGGAAACCTCTTTCATCCTTTTTTCATCGATATCGTATACGGTAACGACAGCACCCATGGCCGCCATGAGTTCGGCGGCGATACTGCCTACCCTCCCGGCGCCGAGGACAAGTACCTCTTTCCCCGAGAGTCCTCCTGCGGCCCCTTTGAGCGCTGAAACGTAACCCGCGGCGGTCGAAAAGGAGTTGTTGGAGAACTTTCCGTTTGTAGTGTTTATCGCTATGAATTTGATGTCATCGGCCATGAAAATAATATCAGAACCTGCGGAAAGGGCTTCGGCAAGCCCCGTCACATCGGCAGCTTCGGTGACGAACGCTTCCATCCCCAGCTTCCGCACTATCTCCGCAACTGATTCCGAGAACTTCTTGATGATGCCTTTGCCGGATGTTACCGGTACTACGCCTACTGTGATGTTCTCAAGATCTATCATTTCCGGCACTATGCCGATCGCATCGCATGCCAGCTGCAAGGTGTCCATTCCCGTTAGGGATGTCAGCATGTCATTCGTTGTGTCCAGCGAACCGATTATTTCTTTTACCATTTCGTCTGTGAGTCTTGTCATTGTATCATCTCTTCTGTAATCCTTATCTTTATACCATCTTCGGGGATCTGTCGATATATTCTTCTAAACTGCATTCTTTCATTACATTCCATATGAAGTTCTTTCTTTTGTCCAGGACCTCCGCGGGGGTCTTCCCTTTGGTGATCACCGTCGCACTCCACCCGTTCTTCCCGGGGACATAATCTGTTATCGCTTCGTCAGCCCCGAAGAACCTGTCTTCGAATCTCGGTGCGGTTATCTTCCCGAAGACCTTTTCACCGCATGTTATCAGGCTGTCATTCTCCACTATGTAATGCTCGTACGCAGAACATTCATTCCTGTTCTTTCTGCCGGTGCTCTTTTCCAGCGATGAGAACACGAGTTCTTCCAGTATGTTGATGTCAGTAGCGGCCCATACCGCAGCCGGTGTCTGGCTCGGGATGCGCGCATCGATCTCCAGCACCCTGAGCCCCTTGTCGGTGAATATCGCTTCCACATCCATAAGCCCGTTCAGGCCGATGGCTTCCGCGGTCCTTTTGCCGACGTCGGCAAAGAGTTCGTCATCCTCTTTAGGCAGGATGTTCGGCTCGCAGATCACCTGCTTGCAGTCGTAATTATGATCCAGGACCACTTCCGTCGTCGCGAACGATCTTGCCGAGCCTCCTCTGCCGATGACCTCTATCGACACGCTCTTGCCTGAAACGAACTCCTGTATTATGGGAATGTCTCCCAGGTCCTCTATGGCCCTCAGCGCGGGGTCCATCCCGCTTTCGTCATTGACGGCGGACACGCCTATGCTCCCGCTCTGGGCAGAGGGTTTGACGATCACAGGGAACCCGCACTCCGGCCATGGCTTAGGCAGCGGGACGCCGGCCTCTGCCATTATCTCGTTGGACCTTTTCTTCGACGACGACACTTCGTAAGCGTCAAGGTCAAAAAGGAAGGGTTTCTCCAAGTTCTTCATCATCTTGTCAAGTATGACCAAGGCCTCTATCTCTTCGCATGCGGGTATCACTACGTCGCAGTCCTGCAGGGCCTTTTTCGCCCTTTCGGTTTCTTTGGTAACATCCAATATCTCATGCGTATCCGAGATCGACAGAGCGGGTGCGGATCCCTTTCTGTCGATCACGAACGTCTCGAATCCCGCTTTCGCTGAAAGAAAGACAGCTTCCATGCCCTGAAGGGCTCCACCTACTATCCCTACTTTCATGCTACCACCCGTTGTTCTCTTTCAATTTTTTCAAAAGACCTTCGTATTCTGTACAGGTGGCAGCTTTCTTTCCCATCTCATCCAGAAGATGCGTCACATGCTCAACGGACCTGTGTCCGTTCTCTATGTCCAGTTCGTGTTGGGCGACTCCTGCCAGATCCTCGTTCGGAGGAACAATGGACGTAATGACGTTAGCGCCCGCGTCCAGCCTGGTCTTCAGCCCGGCGATGCCTTCAACGTCCAGCGAGGCGGGTATGAGCCTGTTGGGGAACAGAAGCCGCATCACCGCAATGGCTATCAGTTCATCCATCGGGTCTGAGGGCTTCATGTTCTCCATCGGCGTCCCTTTCTGAGGAACGAAGGTCATCGCTCGTATCTGCTCGCACCCTAAAGACCCCATTTTCAGGATAGAATCGGCCCTGTCCTCGAGCGTTTCTCCGAGGCCGACCATGATGCCGTCCTCGCTGAGTATACCCGCTTTCTTCGCCCATATCTTCTGATTCATCCTATTATCGAAGTCCTGCTCCAATCTTAGTTTGGAAAATAATTCTCTGTTGTAAGTTTCCTGGTAACATGCGAACCAATCTGCACCCGCATCCCTGAATTTTCCGAACGAGCCCTCCGGGACAGCTCCCGGAGATGCCATTATCGAGATGCCGATATCTTCCTTCACCCTTTCCACGATGCCGAGGAATTCACTGTGGTCGCTGGCGCACATGAGAGGGTCCTCTCCCATGGTAAGGTCCACAAGATTTATTCCTGCGTCCTTGAGGCTCGCGGATAGCTCCAGTATCTCCTCCTCTGTCTTTCTGTAACGCGGCTGCAGATCGTTCGTTCTTCTGTAATAACAAAACGCGCAATTATTCCTGCAATAGGTGGAAAAATAAACAAACCCATAGATGAACACTTTGTTCCCGAAGGCCTTGTCCCTTACGGAACTTGCCGCCGAGAACAGCTCTGTCACCTCGTCCTTCCTGTGAACAGAAAGAAGTTCCACCGTATCGTCCCTGGATATCTCAGCGTTGCTTTTCGCTCTCTCAATTATCTCTGCGATGCTCATTTTATCACTATCAATTTATTTTTGCACCGTTCAGATAAGTAAGGCTCCGGCCTGTCTTTTTGACGCTGCCCTTGTTGTTCATTAGCATAAGCAATCTTTCGAGCCCGAATCCGACGCCCGACCATGGTTCATG
>Ga0123354_10011345_pt1 | contig 13758 bp, 10 predicted proteins | sample TergutLab28metaG_2_FD_97872 | JGI IMG/M metagenome (GOLD analysis project Ga0123354, IMG submission 97872) | Labiotermes labralis P4 segment gut microbial communities from Petit-Saut dam, French Guiana - Lab288 P4 | ecosystem: Host-associated > Arthropoda: Insects > Digestive system > Gut ... | reverse complement strand
GGGAATGGAACAGTAGGACGAACCGAGAACTAGAAGAGATGAGCAAAGGAGAAAATATAGTAAAATGGATAAAAGGGCAAAGGGTAAGTTGGTTAGGTCACCTAGAGAGAATGGAAGAGGATAAGATGCCCAAAAATATCTTCACTCAAGAACTGGAAGGGACGAAAAGAAGGGGAAGACCCAGGAGAAGATGGAAAGAGGAAGTAGAAAGAGATCTTCAAGTGCTGGTAGTGAAAAAATGGAGAGAGTTAGTGGCAGATAGGAAAAAAATAGAAGGAAATTGTTCTACAGGCCAAAGTCCACAGTGGGCTGTAGTACCAATGGAAGAAGAAGGACGAGGAGAAGAAGAAGAAGAAGAAGAAGAAGAAGACGAAGAAGTATATAATTAGTGTTATAATATGCAACTTCATTGTATTAAAAAGTCGGTTGTTTGTACAATAAACGCCCTGTATATGTACTGTGCACGACGTTTCCAGATTTAGAACTACTCCTGTCTTCAGAATTCGGATCGAATCAAGGTCATTTGCATATGCATGGTAACTATTCAATCACGTTTATTATTCAAAGGGTCACAGGTTCAAGCGGAACATTCGTACAAAGATGCCCCAGTAAAGATATTCGAAGCATATCAAGACTGGTAAGTAAACTCAACAGTAGGCCTGCTGCTAGGGCATAATTTTGCTTCTAAAAAGCAAGTTCATTCGTCAGTATCCAAAGAAGGAAAAATTCAACGTTAATCTTCATCGGATAAAAAGCATGGCTACCCCCTGCTTTAGCCCCCAAAAAACAACGTATTTTGCCCACACAGTAAATTAATATGGTTACTTTATGGACGGTGAGGTTTAACATTAAACTAATTAATAAAAGAATATAATCCTTCAAAGCACAACTTTAACATAGCAATTGCAGCTACGTTAAAGCTCTGCATTGACGGATTGTATTATGTCATTGGGTATTTTAGAAACAAAACGTGGATGCCACACCTAAAAAATAACATTAAACATTTCTACGTTCTGTCCATAGAGTGAATTTAGGCATTTTGTATGCGTACCAGAACAAACAGAGATAGTTTTCTACACAAGGTTAACTGAGTGTTGTAACCAAAACGGAGTGTGTTTACTGCGCGGTACGTAGTGAATCTTTAATTATAATTCATGTTAATGTTAGTCTTTACGTTATTTTACATCAGAAAACAAATTCTTTCTATTTAGTATGATAATCTTTCCTCCTTGTCTTGCAACAAAAATTATTTTCATTTTAGGAAGATACATTCCAGCTGTGTTCATATAACAAGAGTCACAATAGATTCAGTAGAACACAAAAATTAATTAATTCAGTGTTACCTACCACACGTTTCGGTCCAATGGGCCATTATCAGGTGGGCAAGAAAGGAAAATTAAATACACAGATTTCATTTTCTTAACTTTGCATATATTACACATTAAAGTTCAGTAATTATGACTGAAGTATAAAAAACCAACTAGATGCCACTTATTATTTTATTGTACTTCTTATAGGCTCAACATGTTTCGGGCATTACTATGCCCATCATCAGAAGCTCGTGACTATGATTTTGATTACCACATTTGTCGTTTCGTTCTTGGTTTGCTGTATGTTGGAGGTTAGGTGCAGTTAGGTTGGAGTAGTGTCCTGACTGCAGACTAAAGCACAACTCGTTGTGCTTTAGCCTGCAGCCCGGACACTACTCCAGCAAAACTGTCCCTAAACTCCAACATACAGCAAACCAAGAACGAAACGACCAATGTGGTAATCAACATCATAGTCGCGAGCTCCTGATGATGGGCATAGTAATGCCCGAAACATGTTGAGCCTATAAGAAGTAAAATAAAATAATAAGTTGCATCTAGTTGGTTTTTTATTCTTCAGTTTACACAGTGATGCACGGTCCAACAAACATCAGATTCAGTAATTATATTTTACAATGTCGAGGGCAAGAATAAAAAAATTCAATATAAAGACAGGCAATATACATACAACGTAGCATTGAGGTGCGTTCGTGCAACCATTGTTGCAGTGGAAGAGCAATAAATGTTACCTATGCTGAGTGTGTGTCCGTATCCTTAGGTATCCAGCATGCAGTGCTAATGTGCATCATCTACGGCCTGTTCGGCTCTACAGTATTTCCCTACATTATCTCATAAACGGCATGATTTTCGAAAAAGTTACTGAACCTAAAATTTTGTTTTGATTTTATCTACAACTTTTGTCTGAAATATCTCTAATTCTAGGAAGAAATGAGCGAAATATGATCATAAATGTATATTGGTCTTCATGTAAAATGCCCGCTATTCTTGCCATATTTTAATGAAATTTCAAATCTTTGGACAGATTTTCGGAAACTTCCACAAAAACAAATTTCATGTAAATCCGTCCGGTGGGAGCCGATTGTTGCCATGCGGACGGACGGAGAGAAGGACATACATGACGAAGGTAACAGTCGCTATTCACAATTTTGCCAACGCGCCTAAAGTGATGTTAAAAGTTAAAATTGTATGTTAAAAATTAGCTGATAAACAGGCACTTCTGCATAGGGCTTTTGGCGTGTAGTGATCTACCATACAGTTGAATGTTTTTCGAAGAAAGGAACCTAAATGGATATGCTTGTTGTAAAATTTAACAGCTTGAAAATTATACTTAATAATGTACTTAACCTTTATCCTGCTAACGTGGAGAATATGGTGAGCTCATAAAAATGCCAGCAAATGGCAGATGGGATTTAATTCATCGTTTAAAGGGTTAAGTAATGTAAAATAATTAACTAATATGTAAATGAAAATTAAACGTAATAATAAAGGTTTTGAAAGAGTACATGAATCGTAAAACCTTTATATCTACAAATATTGAAAAAGTATTCTTCAGTTCAGTTGTTTAATGTTCTTTACTTACCAATCTGATAATGGACCATTGGACTGAAACATACTGTTAAGGTAATACTGAATAAATTAATTGTTATGTTCGAATGCATCTACTGTGATTCTTGTAAAAAGTATTTTGCAGACGCTTTGCAGAAAATGCTAAGCAGTATTTGTAAGGGAACAGACTGGGAACTTACTCTTTACAAAACTGGATGTTTCCTCCGACTTTCTGCACGAAGTGTCCAAGATATATTTTTCAGACACTGCACATCTGTAATCATCCGAATTTAATGTCAAAGTTTTCACTCTAAATCTACATATAAAAGGGTCTGCCTCGAACTGAACCTCCGTTAATGCAACCACTTTTTGCGTTGCCTAGTTACTATGACAGACAGGATTCCAATAAGAGCACTGCGGATAATTGAAGAAAACGATTCTAAAAGTCGACCCGGAAGCGAAGGAAAAGAAATAAAATATGATCGGAGGGTAAAGATTTTTCTGGAATATCACCCACTTGCTGCATATGGATGAGATTCTGGTGGAACAGGAATAAAGTAAGGGTCCCGTCTTCTTTGTCTCGACATCTCAGCTTGTCACTCCGTTTCGTTTTACCCCACATTAAAATTGTGTTATTAACTTCCACTGCAGAAAGTTATTGCAAGAAGTGACATTTTGGGCGTGTTTGAAACATTTCGAGAAAGCAACTTTTGGCTTCGTCACGTCCGTCTGTCTGTCCGTCCGCATGGAAAAACTCGGCTCTCACTAGACGGATTCTCATGAAATTTGTTATTGGAGTATTTTTTTAAAACCTATCGAGAAAATTTAAGTTTTATTAAAATCTGACAAGAATAACAGCTACTTTACATGAAGAAGAATATACATTTATGAAGTCTCGCTGAATTCTACTTAGAATGAGAAATGTTTCAGACAAAATTTTTAGAGAAAATCAAAAGAAGCATTTTATTTTCAATAACGGGTTTCCAAAGATCGTGCCTTTCACGATACAGTGTGGAAAATATGGTAGAACCAGACAGGTCACATATTGCAATATAATTCGCTGCATGCGCTTTACATGCTGGATAACTAAGATTAACAGACCCACCATCAGAATATAAAATACTTACTGCTTTTCCACAGCAACAATGGTTACACGAACGCACCTCATTGTTGCTGTTATACGTACATTGTCAGTTATATTTACTTCTTAGGAAGGGGGCTTCAGTTCAAAATATAGGTAACTTCTGTGGACGTTAAAGGCCTGTCAGAGTCTTCTTAATTAAGCACCAACCCAAGAAGTCATATATAGAGTGTGGAAGTAAAAATTGCATGCTTTCTTGAGCTCGACACTAGATGGGCGTTTGGTTCCCATAAAGAACTGTTAAAACTGACAGTGAAAAATGTGCCTAATTTAGTGGCGATATTAGAATGGCGTGCAATATAAAATGTATTGTATTGGTTTTCAGTTTACTTATATATATTTAATCCTGTTGCAAACACGTCAGGAAGTACAGCGTGGAGTGTAGACTGCTAAATGTATTATAACAATTTGGAATGGATTTCGAAGGAAGTGGTCCTGACCTAGATAAATGTACTTCTTCCATGAGAAGTTGCAGACAGACATGAAAACTTCACTCAGATTATTGGATACTTTCTGAATACACTCAACCAAATTGATACATACAAATGAAGGTATAACTTACAATTTCTGAAATTTAAATACCATTGAAAAATAAAGTATGTAACAATTATCGTTAAATTTACAGAAATTCACCCCCGTCTGTTATGAGTTCTGACTTTTTAAAATATATTTTAACTTAGGTTTTTTAACATCCGTTTTATGTTTTTTTGTTTTGTTTATTTTTTTCTGTTTTGCCTATTCCGTACTTTTTATTGTTTTGTGTACTGTTTCTTCTTTTGTACATAGTGTCTCTTTCCTATTTTTTATACCACTCAATTGCAGTAAATAAATATCATACGAACGTTAATCACAATTCACTCAAAAATTGTATGAAAGTGGGAATCGCCAGTATCCACGTGATTGATATGGACAGTTTTTTTTCCTCAAGTTCTGCATTCTAAGAAACGTTACATTGTGACATTCTGCAGTACAACACACAGCTCTCGAATTTTAAAAATGAGGAAGTTCTTCTCTTCGATCTTTTATTTTTTTTATTAGATTTTTTATTCGTCAAGAAAAGTAATAATAAAATCGGGAGTCAAGGCTTAGAAGGTATTAATTGAAGCCAAACGTAGACTTCAAGGAAAGAAATCTGCATTTCCATAGCTGTTGTATATAATAATTTCAGTACATTTACTTTTCGTAAAAGTTATTCCTTCCACTATTGCAAGACGTGATGCTTCACCATGCAAAGATTAGGAGGAAACGACAAATTAAAATCCTTTTGCTGCCAATTAAATTATAATAATAAGTAATATGTGTCTTTTGACACAAACTGGGTTTTAAAGCTAACAGAATCACAAACGCACACAAGTATGAATTTTATTTGTTTCTGTCGCAACTAAGTATCAAAAGCAGGTATAATGTATTAATTATGGAGTGTTTTCTCATTCTTATTTAACTGTTCTAAAACCGTTAGCGCTTAGGGAAGAGTGCGCTGCGAGTAAAAGTCTGTTTTATCATTCTAAGCAACATTCGTCGCAAAATTTTTCGCTCCGGTAAATATTTAGCGAAGTATTTTCTACTTACCCTTGAAATGTGAGAAAAAACATAAATATTTTAATGTAAAGTGTCCGCTATTTTTTGAAAAGTTTAACCAAATCTGGGATATATATATATATATATATATAATATTAGAAAGACTCCCCCATATCCAAATGCACGAGAGTCCATGGAGATGTCCTTGAGTTTTTACACTCGGACAGACACACTTTTACAGAGGAGCGAATAGATAGAATTCTCGCTGCGAAAGCATCTAAAATTATGTTTCGTTTTCGTGTACGTTTGTTTCTGACTTACTGCTTGAAACTTGAAGATGGAACTGAAGGCTGTCCCGAAACGTCGTTAAGTAACTACCAATCTAGGCTGCGTAACATCCCGGAAGATCGAAGACCTCAACCAAATATAAAATTGACGAAACATTTTAGTAAACCCTCCCCAAAATACACACACACACACACACATTAAATTTCACGGAAATTCTTAACTAGTTTCGAAGGTAAAGCCATTGGCACGGACAAACAAACAGTATCATTTTACCTTTATACATTTCAATGCATATAAATAAGGTTTTCCAGTTAAAGTAGATTCTGTATTTCAGATTACCCCGTCACAAGGAGGACAGGAAGAGGAGCATTTCTTTGTGTGCTCACAGAGGAGCATTATTTTGCAACTCTGTAATTCTCATCAAAGCAGATATGGCCTAACATTTGGCTCGGCTCAACAGTTGACCACGTTTTGCTCTGTAATCTGGACTCCGTAAAATTACAAGAGGAGCACAGCCTACCATGTAATTAATTCCTAAGCTTTCCATAATGACAAGAGGTTCAGTATTTTAAGTCCTTCTTCCCTGAAGATTAGCATCCACTGAACGACTGAACGACTACAACTAGAAATTTCCGTAAAGGGTTTAGCCCTCTGTAGCCTTAAGTTAATTTAAGTAATCATTAACTGACACTATGCGCCACAGCCCCCTTTGAGAAGCTAAGATTTTCCCATATAGACCAGAATTTCCCTACACTCATGGAAACCGAAGACTCATTGAAATGTTCGTAGCAGCCCGATATTGGTCTATATGCTGAGAAAAATAAACCCAGTCCATACCCCATTCCAATTGCTCTAAGATCTATTTTAATATTATCTTCTCATCTACGCTTATAACTTCCAAGCAGTCTCTTTCTTTTGATTTTCATACCAATACACTATGCGCATTTTCTTTCTTTAACGCGAATGCTGCATGCTCATCTCACCCCAAAACCCACGATTTGATAATCCTAACAATACTTTGAGACGAGTACAAACGTGAAGATCCTCTTATCATGCAGTTTCCTACAGCCTCTTGTTACTAGCGCCTTCTAAAGGCCAAAATACACTCCTCAACACCATGTTTTCTTACAGAGTCCATTATTGTACCGCCAAGGTTTATCAGAGAACTAGCCAACCCCAACAAGCCCACAGACAAATCTTTGTGTGGGCCATTGTGAAGCATGTCCCTGAGACAGGGTGAGGATTTTACAAAAACAAAACTTTTCTCAAGTAAAGTCAAAACTAATAAGTCAAAAAACGCCATGAATTATACTAAATTCAATAATTGACACATTATCCATCAAATCTACCAGATAACACTTGTAATTCCAGACCTGATCTCTTCTCAAATCAGAATAGCACATAAAGATCAAAGAAATTTAAGGAGTATCAATCTTGTGATTATTACTCAACCCGATGACAGTAAAGCAAGTTGGCGTCACCCGGTTCTCCAGTAGCACACATCAGAATACCCGAATGTCTTCTCTTCATTCTATGGTTGCTCAGGCAGTACGACCATAAGTGGCCAATCTAGTTTAGGGATATACTACCAGAAAGAGGGTGGCTGGAATCCGAATCCCTCAGCTTTCCTTTAAACACTAGTTCTTCTCCATTTGCGCTGAACGTATGCTTTTTGTCGCGTGTTCATATGTTGGGCTGGCATATAATACAGCGTGTTTCTTTTACTGCTGTCCTGGAGCACCGCAGCCGTTGCCGGATGTCCCAGTGGATGTTGGTTGCAACGTAATTTGTGGGGGTGGGGTTGGGGTGGAGGTGGAGGAAAAGATCCGCTTGCTGCCCCGGTCAGATAGTTGCATTTTAGACTGAAAGGGCTTACTAGTGACCACGAGAATGATGACCCAAGTATAAGAAAGACAACACACATTCTACGCATCAACATCGCAAACAGACCCGAAAAATATATTACTTAAAACAAAACATCCAGACGCACCACGGTTTAACAGAATAAAAGAAATTCTTTTTGAAATATGAAAATGAACCAAATGCAGACATTCGGGGGAAGAGACCGTCTTGCCAGTAGATACTCTACTGCGCAACTGGCCGACAAGAAGTTAGGGTTAATATATCACACAGAACAACGAAAAACAATAAAAAGTCGATATAGAGGCGGCTAGAAATAAGTCTGCAAACCTAGCTATGAAACCATTCACTTCAAGCATTTAAATATGATCATCGAAACGTCGCAGAGGTCACCGTAACGTCCGAAACCTCTCTCGAAATGGACTCGCAGCGAATCCAGTACCTTGCCTTCACTAAGATTTGCCGTTGATTTCAGTCTCTGATGTCTGTTGTAAGCCACTCCGTAGGTCAGCACTCACGCACTCACGCACACACAGGTTGGGGAGAGGTTACTTCCGAAAGCAAGAGAAAGGAAAAGTTACGGGGCGCGAACAGGAGCGGTGCGGCCTCCGAGACCTCAGAAGTACGGTTCATCAATTTGCTGTTCTCGGTAAAATAGAGGCTCTATATACGAACGTACAAATGCGTACAAATTGTGTCCCAAAAAATAATAGCGAGTACTGACTATTGTAATTCAGTAAACAGGACAGGCAATGTACAGTAAGTAAATGCTAATAATGTGGCGCTTTCACATAACTTCTGTTGCCGTGAAAAAGCAGTGTATATTAAATAATACGAGTGTTTGTGTATTGTCGCCTTAGTTATCCGGCAACTTGACCTCATAAACGGCAAGATTTAAAAAAAAAAAAGAATTATTAAAAACAAAATACGCGTTTTGATTTATCGTAGTACTTTTGTCTGAAACTTTCTTACTTTACGAAGAATTCAGCGAGATATGATCAGAAATGCATGTTGGTTTTCGTGTAAATATCCGTTATTATTGTCATACTTTAATGAAATTTGAATATGCTCGGCAGATTTCCGATAAATCCATAAATATAAACTTTCATGAAAATCCGTCTAATGGAAGCCGAGGTGTTCCATGCGACCAGTCAGAAAGACGGACGGACAGACAATACGAAGCTAATAGTCGTTTTTCACAATTCTTCGAAAGCTCATAAAACGGAATAATTTGATTTGACAATTTTGTACTCTGATGTTTACATTCAATACATATATATATATATATATATATATAAAGGTAAAGTGATCCCGTTACAGGCCCGGTGTGGCCCAGAGGGTGGGTAGAGGTATAGCTCTACTCTTCCATGACCGCGACACTAGAAGGGGCTGAGTGGTCAGCAGCACGCACCGGCCGTACTCTACCCCCAGGAAAGACCTGGTACCCATTAGGAGGCTTGGTGGGCCCCAGGGCCGGTATGGACGGGCGGAAAATCTCGTCCCCACCGGGATTTTTTATACCAACATTCCTTTTATTCAGGTACATTGTGTTCATTCCAGCACATATGTAACAGATACCGTCAGCATCGTTCGGGTACTCAGAGAGTTCATAAGACAAGGGACATTATCACTCCCCCACACCACCATGCGTTTCGTTCCAGCTCTCTCTTGTACGCTATTCCCGTTACACACCTCGCACACACTGCCCTACCCCGTCACTTCGCACTGCACAGGAATTCGCGGTTGACACATCCTGCGGGCCCATGTACAGCACTGATTCATATCCATTCCTCCACCCTAAATTCGATTCCGGGCCGTCCAGCCCGTAGCTCAGTCGCTATACCAACTGAGCTACCCGGACCACACATTCAATATTATAGCAATTCAAAATTAAAAGTAATGTCCCAATAGTAGACCTCAAAATTAAAATACTGATGCAGTGTGGCATAAAATTTAAAATTTCAATAAAAGTGCATAAATTAATACAATATATATCTTACATTTTTCTCCATACGCTATAAAATTGTGTACAGCCTTAAAATGGTTTGATATGAGCCAAAAAATTTAGCTGCGATTTCTTTCTTAACAATAAAATTGTTGTGTTTGACGGCTATTTATTGGTAAATTTGCAAAAATGCATAAATATATACCTGCTCTGACTATTATTACCCGTGTATAAGAGAGACACAACATCGTGTTCTGCCCTTAATGTGAAAGACCAGATTTCATACCCGTACATACCAAAATATAAAATTATAATTGTGTATATTTTAATATTCATGTTTTACACAGAAAACTGGAACACAAAAGATTCTGCACCGAGTGGAATTGGGCGTTTCCTGGAAAAGTATAATCAAAGTTTCTTGGTAAACGCAGAAACAACGTCACGCGGTATAATGAACAAGTTAAAAAATATATATTAATATTACGGCGGTTTATTGGTGCTGTGTTTTCTTTAGCTAATCAATAATTTCCGTTCCGGGGGCCATGATGAGTCGTCCACATCTTGTAACGATGGAAATTTCGTGGAATTTCTAACTGTGTTGAAAAATTACGACCCACTTCTCGAAAAACATCTGAATCCAGCCATTGTTATTTCATTCCAATTAAAATTAGTTCTTTATTTCATGAAATTTGCTATTCTACAATTCAAATAATTCAAAAAACCTTGCATTAATATGCATTTACAATTTGACTATTTATTTATATTATTCAGTTCTGTATATAATTATTCTGTTGGGGAGAAACTAATATAAACTTTGTAGACACCAGTACATTTTTAAAAATTCCTCACGAAAATTAACCTACCGCTAACGGGCAGCACATCCTTTTTTTTTTTCATACTAAGCATACGCCACTGCACTCAGTGGCACAAACACACTCGGCAGGACTTCTGGAAGATGGATCGCCCGTTGCAGATACCTCTACCTGACAACACACAACACTCATGAGAGACATACATCCATGCGTCGGCGGGATTCGATCTCACAATCCCAACAACAGAGCGACCGCAGACCCACGCCTTAGATTCCGCGGCTTCGGCTTCCTTCCTTCTTCCCTGTTTACTAAAACCACTACGTTTCCAAAATACAACCAAATTTTTAAATATGGTGCTATAAACAAATTGAGCAAATTCCAGTACTTACTTACTTACTCCATGATGCAGAGTCCATCTTGACAAGCTAACTGGTTTGCAGCCAGTCAAGCAATTCCCCGCATTTCACGGAACCCGAAGGTTCATTACCGCACTCACAAGCGTCTGCCACCTGTCCCTATCCTGGGCCAGCCCAATCCAGTCCTTACACTCACATCCCACCTTCTGGAGATCCATCCTAATATCATCCACCCATCTACGCCTAGGTCACCCCAGTGGTCTCCTTCCCTCCGGTTTCCCCACCAAGAACCTATACACCCCCCTCTCCTCCCCCATACACGCCACATGCCCAGCCCATTTCATTCTTCTTGATTTTATCACCCGCAAAATATTTGGTGAGGAGTACAAATCATTCAGCTCCTCGTTATGCAATCTCCTCCATTCCCCCGTTACCTCGTCCCTCCTATGTCCAAATATTCTCCTCAACACCATGTTCTCAAACACCCTCAGCTTCCTTTCATCCCGCAATTGCAGCGACCAAGTTTCACACCCATACAAAACAACAGGCAAAATTATAGTTCTATATGTCTTGATCTTGAAATTTTTGGATAGCAACCTGGAAGACAAAAGGTTCTGCACCGAATAATAGCAAGCATTTCCTGACCTCAATCTGCTCTTAATTTCTTCCGGAATAGAATTTTGATTTGTTAAAGTTTTTCCCAAAAATTTAAAATCTTCCACCCTCTCGAAGGTACTGTTATCAATCCTCACACTCTGAATTCGTCCTGCATTCTGATCTCGAGACATGACCATGTACTTAGCTTTATCAGCACTTACTTCCAGTCCAAATACAGCTCCAAATCACCTAAATAATTATTCTGCTCTTCTTGCATATAGATCCAGTGTCGCTGGATAAATGGTTCCCAGAGTCTCGAGCAAAAATACTGCTTTGAAGCTCACGCAGTTTCATCCAATTAGCCCTTGATAATATGGGCAATACGCTACTTCGAAATGTCGGGGACTGCTCACGCGGTGACGGAGCGTCACACTCCAGACGCCCGGAATCCTCGAATACACTACCGCGAAAACCTCAGAACACTGCAGCACAAACCTCTGCTTCGCCTTGGACAAGTCGAAGAAAGCACCCTTCTTGTATAGCGCTAAACACAGCGACGAAAATATCCCTGAGAGCACAGGTTTTAAGACAATGCAACCAAAATGACACGCAGCAGGTCTAGACTTCTCGATTCTTTTACACTTCTTCATTTTACATTGACAATATTCAGGTATATAGTTCCTTGCTTTTTGATGTGCACTCGGATCAAACACCCCGCCCTACCCGAACCACTGCGAGAGAATGAATATTCATAAACACTCAAGGTACCTCTCAGTTCCAGACTGGGTGTTATGGTTTACTCCTTTATTTCCTGATCCATTTATAGATGGTTGTGGTACAGTCTAAAGTCATAATATACATTTAGGATTAACGTAATTTTGTCAGTCTTTATAAACAATGATTTTCATGACATGGCTTCGTGTAGTTTCGTAAAAGTGTAAAAACGCCCAGGAGGGAAATGCTAGATCCACATTCAAGAGAGAAAAGTGGGCCGGGAAGAGAAAATGGGTACAGGTTTAGTGAGGGTTGCCCGGGTTTTGGGCTGGGATAATGAAGGAAAAATAAGGTCCAGTTACCCCAAAAAATAAGATCGCGTAAAACCAGATGCATGGGTAAAAAAACTTACCTTTATAATCACTACTTTAGCGGTATACCTGTTATTTCTACCACCAAAAAAAAATACGTTTAGTACAACTGGTTAGGCACACCTTGATTGTCACCGTCAGATCATTAAATGAAGTGGGACTTGCTACTGACAAATAACGTGCGAATTTCTAGGTTTGTCTGCAACACAGCAGTATTCTACAATTTAAACTTACATTCACCGCCACGAGAAAATCAAAGCCCAAAGGCTTGCCCTTATTTCAAATTTGAACAATAAAGTGATAGACACGCGGTGATCAAATTCCACGTGACCACCACAATGGAATCCATCTTGGGAAGTTTCTACAACACACAACACCAACATGGCGGTAGTGCTTTTTAAAATAGGATTTTAGAGTCTTATTTTAAAATACATATTTGACATATCTGCAGCTTATGTTCCACGGAAATAAGTGGAAGGCAGCTCAAAAGACATTCAGGTTTTTATGATTGCAACTGACGACACACTGCAACGAACATGACATAGTATGGTCATAATAACAAAGTACAGGTAAGGTCATCTTAGAACAGGCCACGAAGGCCCAGAGGGGGAGTAGAGGTAAAGCTCTACCCTTTCTTTAACCTCGGTGCTAGATGGGGTGGATGGTCAACGCCACGTCCCGGCCGCTTTACCTCCGGGAAAGAGACCCGGTGCCCATTTTATCTCAGGCTGATTGGGCCCCAGGTCCGGTCTGGACGGGTGCGGAAAATCTCGCCTCCACCTAGGATCGATCCCCGGACCTTCCATATGTATATATAATTCAGAGAAAAAATAATAAATGGAGAGGTTGTTTTTTATATTTTGTTCGAGATTTAATCACAGCCACTAAGAAATGTTGGTTTTGGGAGATTTAATCTTTTTGTTTATTCTTGTACGTGATGTACGATTGAACTTAATGGGTGGAAAATATTACAGATTTTAAATAAATAATCTACAAGAATTTGTTACTGATTAAACTTATGGCTATTATTGTGGTTTATTTCATCAAGTACAGTTGGAAAATGATCATTACAACTGTCTGAGATGATTTGAGGGTTATTTGGCATACCTCCATCAATATTCAATTGATTAATAATTTCTCATTACTTTTTTTTTACCAATTGCGTATTTTACAATGTTCCTGCTAATTTCGGTGTGTGTGTGCGTGTGTGTGTGTGTGTGTGTGGTGTGTGTGTGTGTATGTGTGGTGTGTGGTGTGTGTGTGTGTGTGTGTGTGTGGTGTGT
>Ga0123354_10011344_pt1 | contig 13758 bp, 4 predicted proteins | sample TergutLab28metaG_2_FD_97872 | JGI IMG/M metagenome (GOLD analysis project Ga0123354, IMG submission 97872) | Labiotermes labralis P4 segment gut microbial communities from Petit-Saut dam, French Guiana - Lab288 P4 | ecosystem: Host-associated > Arthropoda: Insects > Digestive system > Gut ... | reverse complement strand
TGTGTTGGTCACTAATACAAAGCTTTCCTATATATATATATATATATATATATATTTCTTTACTTTCTGAGTTTGTCACTAATACAAATCTTTTCTATATATATATATTTCTTTATTTTTTGTGTGTGTCACAAACATAAAGCTCTTATATATATATATATATATATATATATATATATATATATATATATATTTCTTTACTTTCTGAGTTGGTCACTAATACAAAGCTTTCCTATATATATATATTTCTTTACTTTTTGTGTTGGTCACTAATACAAAGTTTTCCTATACATATATATATTTCTTTACTTTCTGTGTTGGTCACTAATACAAAGCTTTCCTATATATACATAGGAAAGCTTTGTATTAGTGACCAACACAGAAAGTAAAGAAAGCGCGAATTATGAAGACATCTGGGTAGGAAAAAAAGAAGCACAATTAAAAATTATCAAAACTATAATTAATAGTCTCATTGAAAAAATAGTTTTGATTGTGGGACACCTTGAAGCCGCGGGCGTAACTCTGGGATTCCATGCAACGTGCTTTGGAAACCACTAGCATCGTATATTAGATTCACGACTGACAGTTTGCGGCATAATAATTCCAGAAAATTTCTGAACATGAAAAGGAACCTATGGGGCAAGACCAGAGACGAATGCACTGTGTTGATCAGATTACGCAGGACAAGTTATCAGGCGGTCTCCTTACAGCTGGCCACTTGTCGTTCAACATCCGACACTGATCAAAGGGAATTACTCCGCCTGTGTAAAGGGAAGGCTCATGCCTGTATTATCTACAGAATATGCTCGTGAAAGCAGACACTTTGTGATACATAAACTACATTGTAACGCTACAATTACTTGTCGTACAGTCGCTCTAGGCGACAGGATTATACAGTGCGTTCAAAAGGCAACGCAACCTATACGAAAATATTAATTGCTGTTTCCAAATGGATGCAATTAAACTGGATTCAAGCAAAATAGTTGTGAGTATTAACAGCGCAGAATTTATAGCAGATACTCGCGGTTTCTTTTCAATATTACAAATACCATCAAACCTTTATACAAGGACAAATATCCTCTTCGTTATTAGGATCTAACAACAATAGATTTGTATCTTTTAGGGGTTTTGAGGGATAGTGTGTACAAAAACAACCAAAAGATTTTAAAGAAATAGAAGCAAAATATTCAGCTGTTTATTACGACTATCCCTAATGAAAACTGTCACCGGTTGACATCAAACGCGAACAAAGGAGGGACTGCATGCACTCAAGGAATGATGGATATTTGTAACAATCATTATAACATTGTAAATTTTTTATATTAATGTTAATTTTTTACCAAACAGAACATTTTTAAAAATTGATTGTGTCACATTTAGATTATTGCACGTGTGCTGTCTGAGTTCTTTCAGAGTCATTTAGTGTAAATCCTAAATGTGCATGCAAATAAAATTTCTTTGAAATAAAATTTTATTAGTCTGGACGTTAGGATGAAACGTGTTAAGACTAAACAAATTCTCTTCTACGATTACAGTGAGTAGGTGGAAAGAGTTCGGGACTAAGAAAGAAAGAAAACAGAACATATTTTGTTCATGATTTTTTGTGCAGGTGTGTCAGAATTTCAGTAAAATTAACTCGCTGGTGTTCTGTGCCGTTTTTAAATCCCACACCTTCTCCGGAACAGATACGAACATATTTAATTAAATTGTACTCAACATGTGGCGAGAAATGCAACTGTCCATTAAATACAAAGTTTTGCGGTAGAAACCGAGTCTTGTGTTTATTAACAAAACCTTTGAGAAATTACGATCTGTACCCATACACAGACACTCCAATTTAATAAATTGTTCCGTTCAGTTAATCTTGACGTAAATCGAATATTGTCTTTGTCGGAATTCGACACAATACTTTCCGTATATACCCTATGCACATGTGAGTGGCTGCTTGTGTGTGTGTGTGTATGTGTGTGGTGCTGTTAATATTAAAATTCCCTTCTAGTGTGGAAAGAAAAGGGCAATTGTGTTAATCACTAATAATAATTGTAGGATTTTTAGCTGCTTTCCTGTTAGTTTCCCTTCTGTAGTTCAAGGCGAGTAGCTGAGTTTGTAAGATACTATCTTTCAGTTTGAATGCATATTAATTTCTAAAATGTATCCACTATGATGGAAATATACGTTCTGAGCGTAATGTGAAATTGAAAAATCTTGACTTTTTAAAGCGACTTGATCACATTAACACTAAGGGCGAGTTAAGTACTGTTGTGTCGACGGAACCCTGTCTCTACTTGTTTACGGTTTTGTTTGTTACCTGATATTTGATGCTGGGACATCCAAAGCATAAATGAATGTAATAAAAATCAATGCTAAACGTAATATTTTTTTTATATTTACTTCGCCTTTCCGTATAGGTAAACGGGCATTTTAGATAATGTCCAGTTTCACGGGATTCAAAATGTGTTCCTTTTATTTTCCTAAAACACTTTTCTTCGGATAAATTAGGATCTCGTGTCGGCCAGGTAGTACAACTAACATGTTTACCGCTGTTGCCCTGATGCTAGTACGTTTCAAGAGGTACATATCTAAATTCAAAGTCCTAGGTTGATTATGAATATTAAGGCTCTGGAAGTTCCAGGGTGGCTAAAAGATTCATAGTATCGGGGGTTATAATTAATTTAGAAGTTTCTTTGAAAGTATGGCAGTTTTTTTTCTAGGCACCATACTCTTCTTCTTCAAGTATCCAAAAATTTCATCGTCATCGTAATATATTTCTTCACTCGACCGAACACCCTCACATTTGAATACATTTCACTTTCACGCAGGCCGTTCCGTAACACGTTTTAATTACAGTAATTTTTGGACAGTAAAAAGAAGGTAAAGCAGTCCCGTTACAGGCCTGGAGTGGTCCAGCGGGTTCCAGGAAGTTAAATTTCCCAGATTTCATGACAAGGGCGCAGAATGGTGGTAAGGTTGTCAGCCTTACGCACCGGCCGCCTTTACCCCCAGGAAATGCTCCTCGTACTCATTTCTGTTAGAGTCTGAGTCGACCCCAGGGCCAGAGTAGGATCGGAAGGATTTTATGTCAATGAAATATCCCAATGGCACCAACTGGGATCGAACCAGCGACCTTCCGATATGTAGCACAGCACCTGAACCACTGTGCCACCGCGGTTCCCCAATTTTTGGAGATTATTCTGTCATTAATAGCGTAGATATTTAATAAAAGGCGATGGGACGGAAAGGAAGATGAATAAAATATATACTAAGGCCATTTGGCATAGGATGCCCTAAACTTCTTATTTTTTAGAGACAAAACCATGTTTAGTCTGTGCGCCTTCTGCTTATAGCAAGATGTCATAAATTCTGAAAGGCTTACAAACTGTTTTGAAGGAAGGGGAAAGTGGACAATCTTCCTTTTGAACAAGAGAAAATCTTTGACGCGGCTTTTCAATCGAAAACTCCTGAGGGAACCAGGCCAAATTGTCTGTTAGCTTCCTGCGTTCGTAAGCCCTCCTGCTGTAAGCTGACATGGAGCTTAAGCGTAAGAGTTGCATCTAAGGAGATATCCGTGTGGGTCAGCCCAGTAATAACGTGTGTCAATTTGTGACTTCGATAAACCGATATAAGTCGCGTTGTGACCGTGTCGAAACTGATAAAAGGTTTCACTAAGCACGGCTATATTCTGCAGACTTACTTAATATGCGAGTTTGTGGTAGGATATGAAGGTTACAGATAGATGTTACCTTCATAAACAGGCTGAATTACATGTTGTAGAAGATAAAAATTCTACTTGGTTTCTGGAGGACGCGTCCTGGAATGTGTTACTGAGTCAGACGTTCAGGGTACAAGTTTTTTTGTGTAGTCAGTGAAATGTGGAACAGTGTCACCTTGAAACATTCAAAAGGTATTTTTCTTCCGTTTTCTTTAATTAATTAATTACCAGAAACATGAAAACTTTTGCCTTTGTATGTCACATAAATTTCAGAAAGCGACTATAATTCTTTCGAAGTTTGTTGGTTACTATGTGTAACTGTATTTGATATTAAAAGATTCTGAATTTGCCCACACTGTTTCGGATAATACTCAAAACAAATATTCATTATTTTCTTAAACATACTGCAAGAGTTGGTGTTTGCAAAGGGAATATTATTTACTGTTATGTTTAAACTCGAATTATATAAGAAATTTGATTTAGATTTATTTTAGTTTTTAAACAAATTATCATGGTTTAGCAGGTCACCCTTTAACCAAGGAGGGCCGATTTCGATCTCAGGGAGTTTTCGTGGGGTTTGTAGTGGACTAAGCAGCGGGGGTCAAACTTGTCTTGGTGTACTTCTGTTCTCTGTTGTCAGTATTGTTGCACAGATGCACCGCACGTCTCCTAAGTGGCGCGATTTACGTGATACTTTTTCCAGAAGGACAAAATAACAATTTCTGAAAAACTTAGCGAAAGAAATATCCTTTCACAGACCTTGTAAGCTTTGTACAGTAAAGTATTTTCACTTTCTATTATTTAGTCACTAAAACGTTAAGTAGCAATTTGGTCCTTGCATTAAACCCAAGTTGGACGTCGGCAATGAATTGACATATTTCAATGTTTTATGTTTACGAGAAAGGCTTCGTTGAGTACATATTTTGTTATAGCATCCAAGTGATATAACAATTTTTGGATTTTTATGGGAAAGGATTAACAAATTCGTCTTTTATTATAAGGAAATTTTTCAGTACTTGCGTGCAGCGACTGAGGAAAAGCAGAAGAAATTTTGTCTATTACTCCAGAGACTTCCAAAATATTAAGAAGTGTAAGACACATTGCTTTGATATTCAGAATGAAATATTTCAGACACTACCCAAAGAGGTAGGTGAGGGATGTCACCTGTGTTACTGTGTTACTTCTGGACGAATGCTTGCCAACTCTCACACACGCACGCACAAAAAAAACAAGCACGCACATGCGGCTTACCTGGCATGTTGATATTGCATTAAAATGTAACATTTTTTTCACTTTCCCGCTTGTCACTCGTAATGTTGAGCGTCTCCCTCAGTGCGCTCGCCTGATTTCCTTCTAACCCTTCAGCCTTGGGTGAATAGACGTTTGTACTGATAGCCTTTGCTAGCCATACGCATTTTGGGTTTGTTGTCATTAGTCAGAGTGGGCTAGGAAGAAAATAAAAAGGGCACAGATATTAAATCTTGATACACTGTTATCCTCTCTTATCTTCGGACTTTTCTCCGTGGATTTCTTACTGCGTTCTCTCAATTTATATCTCATGTATCAGTAGTATATTGGCTCTGTCCCATTCATTGGGTTTGGACCCTGAGGCGGCTGATAATTCGAGGAAGTTTTATCGTCTTTTGTCGTACGTTAAACTTCGGATCTAAAAAATGTCTAAAAACTCAGTGTTACTTTGAAGATATGAGGGGAAACGACGTGCATTAGACATGATCGTGACGACACGGAGAGCTATAATAGACAATACATGGCCGTCATTCTCTAGAAAGTGCGTGTGCGAGAAACAGCAAATTTAAGAAAGAGTTGTCGAAGTTATTCGTCGATATACAGAGAACCGACTGGACAGTAGAACAGTACCCAAAATTTCCGCCCACGCATACAGAAGATTTTATGCTATAAGTCTTTAACAGAACTGTGAAGCAAAGAGGATATTTATGAGATACAAACAAATGAAATTGCAGTTTCAGTATTAAGATTACTTATTTCAAATGTAAAATAGTTCCGCAGAATATTTCGATAATATAGAGCTGGGTTGGGGAAAATTACTTACTTCCGTCACGTATAAAAAAACGAAAAGGAGAGGTAACTCTTCTATAACAAAGTTACTGATCTGTGAAACACTAAAATTCTAACACAGGTCGACAGGGAAACGGTTTGCTGTACTTACTCTTCCCTTCATCACTCCTGCGGTGTAAAAGAAAACAGGATTTTTTTGTCAGTCTGAATATAGTTTCTCAGAACTCTCTTTCTTGCAAAGTTGCAAGTTTATGTACCTGTTAAACACAGAGCTAAAACTTTTAATATGCTCAGAAAATACGAGTAACACAAGAAATATTCTTGGCAGAGCCGTTTTGTACTATACGCAGCAGTCTACTGACAGTGCTCATTTACTTGCAGTGAAGCACAGTTGGGTATAAGAGTTCGCTTAATATTCCTAGACATGAAATTAATTTACAGAATTTCTGTACAGGTAAATGCAGTAGGTGATGAACGTATGTAAATAATAGTACATATTAAGCTATGCAGGTTTCACACTGCCTTCATAACAGCTACGTGTGTTATTATGTTTTCTACCAAATACTACATTACAACACCTGTTATACATTTTAGTATTTCCTGTGGGTTTTCTGTACTTCAGGGAGCGAGGAGTGAACGGAAGAGCAGAAAATGTGCAACTCACTATTAGTGTCCATCTCCACCGCTTTCTCGAGTTAGGTGTGCAACAAAAAAGAACGTCACCACCACTACCGCCAACACCACAACCACCACCACCATCACCATCAATACCATCTCCAACACCACCACCACCACCACCACCATCAAAACCATTACCAACAACACCACCAACACTACTACTACTACCACCACCACCAACACCAATACTACTACTACTACTACTACTACTACTACCACCACCACCACCACCAACACCAAGAGCAATAGTAACACCATCATCATCATCATCATTATCAACATGATCTGCCTTACTACCAATATTTCAAAGCAGGTTATGGTAGTGTTTCCTACGACACAAAGCCACAACTTTATATCATTTCGACCAAAAATGTCGCTATGGCTGTAACACTTCTGAACGGCATTTTAAAAGTCGGCCAGGACACGGATTATGCAGATAATATGTTGTGAAATTTCTTAATCCTTTAAGTAAATAGAATGATGAAAAAGATAACGATCAGTAACTCATTACAATCAGGAAATAGCATATAATGGTCCTACGTGAATTACTTTTCTGGTAAAAAATAGTTGAGTCAGCAACATCTGCTGACATCTGTTATGGTTTTGCTGACAAACTACTACTCGTACCAAGAGTTGTGAAGCCAACACACAAAATTTGTTTTTATAAAATCACTACCCGTTTCGAATCTACGGATTGTCATCAGGCAAAGGTAGGCGTAAGGTCGGTGGTGAAAAATTAAAATTCTCATTCCTATGAAAGAGATTACTTCCCTAATATTTATTTTATTAAAACTATGTGATCATACTAAAATCACCAACCTTCAGCTTACATTATATGTATTTTAGATATTTCTCTTTTCTCTTCCGTTTTATAAAGGGCTCATAGATTTCTATCCAGTTCAGAGGTGAAATGAGGAAAGTAAAGTTTGTTTATGACCAATAAGAACTGTTTTTACATAAAATTAATTCAAACGTAACATATAACTTTAGACTTCATATTTCTTTCCTCACTGAAAGCCTTTGAACACTAAAGCATACTGCTAACTACATATGCACCCCTTGCCTAAAATTGAAATTTATATTGGAAGTTTTCCGACATCCGTTTTGACACTTTTGTCCCTTCCCTAAAGGTTTTAAATTTTACAGCATGAATTAATCCTAATCTCAATTTGTGTAAAAATATATCACATCTTTATGTAAAAGTCCCCTATGTTGTCCAATTTTAATTTAAATTGTCACATTTGTATTGCATTAACCCTTTAAAGATGAAGCGCAGATCGCTTTATTTAAAAACCCAGTCCGTACCGCGCTGTAAACACTTTCCATCTCGGTTACAAGAACCAATCAACTTATTATGTAAGTGGCACAAGTCGATGTTTGTTCTCAGATAAATACAAAACACATAAACACGGTGTGGGCAGAACGTACAGTTGCTGAATGTTAAACTGTTGGTGCATCACGTAACCGTTAGGCTTTAAAAAGTTAAAGTTTATATGCTAAAGATTTCAAAATACTTTGTGTTTTTCTAGTCGTCATATGCGTACGCGTGTAACTGTTGTGTAAATTGGTCCATGTTTTGATTGTAACCGCATTTGGACCCGAGCTGCTCACAAAATAATCATTTTTAGGAGTAAGAAATTTTATTTCTGTGTTGATTATTAGTCAGATTTTCTTTTGAGATGAAGTCACTGCTTTACCGAGGAGTATAAAATGAGTAAATGTATGTTATTTAAATAATTCAAATGCTGTATTTTACCCTATCAATCCGCGAGTCCGAAAAATCTTCCCTCGCCCTACTTCTCTCTTTAAAATTTAAGGTGATGGGACTGCTGGAAACAAATATTCAGATGCGTATATTTTGAACTATTTTTTAAAACTGGATGGCAGATACACGTTGTTTATAAATGTCTTATATAAAAGGAAATATCATCGTGAATCTTAAGAAATAACATTTTATTTTCTCTTTGAAAAATTATTCTTTTGGGCATATTTATGTAGTATCAAATATTTTCATGAGTGTGTCTCGCTAGAATAAATGGTAAGTAGGTAATATTTTAATTCTTCTGTTAGATAAGTGTCAAAAAGCCTCTTATTCTGGAGAAAACATAATGAAGAAAATAGAGCAATAGTCCTTTTCCAATTGATTGATTGGAATTGGAGAGTGTCATTAACAGTAATGGAAAATGATGGATTTATTTATGTGGCCATTAAATTATTTAAAACTGCAGACGAATCTCGTAAAATGAAACATAGAAGGAAAAACACGTCTTTGCGGAAAGTAGAGAAAATAAGACATTGGAAAGATGATAAATGCTTATAAGCAAATAAAAAAAATTTCAAAGCTTATTAATTTTTGTTAAGAAAAAATATTCATCATTCATCCATTCATTTAAGGGTTACCTGTTTTGTTGGGTCATCATCATCACTATCTCACATCCCTCCTTTGGTCCCTAATTTAAAGCATAAGAAACAAGAAAATATAAATCATTTCAAGTGCCATATATCACAATTAATTTTTCATATATTTTGATAATGAGCTTACCTTGTATGCCTTCTGAAATTTGGGAAATTTTATCTCTAATTGAAAAATTATTGAAAAATTACACATCTGATGTCTCTTATTAACTCTCCTTAAGTAATTTGTTGTAATATTCAGGTCAGAGTTAGTGCCTATGCTTCGGTTTATTTGGTGATTGGTCAGTTACGAATCGATCAGACTGTGTAAGGAAGAGGCTTTGTTTAATTTTGATACGCTATCCCTACATTTCCTGAAAGGACTGTGGCAAACCCCCCAAATATCGTTTAGGGTATTTTGTTCTAAGACAAACGATAGTCCAAGACGTACATAAAGAATGATTTCCATTACTGTGTAACGTGTGTTGTCGTCATGTGAAGTACAGAACTTAATGTTCATTATTACTGCCCATCACGTGGCGAAAGATGGTGCAGTAACTGCACGACGGCTTTATCTCTCCTTCGCACAAAAATGATGACGTCTACTCATATGTATAAATTGTCGATCGTGAACTTCCTGCAAGGCGGAATTGAATACTAAAACACTTGCAGGCCTGCTTGTATGCGTATTTGATTCTTTTGTATTTAGTTGTAAATTTAAATTGAAGAATTTTATATTTGTAGTCCCGCGCATCGTAATTATAGGTTGAAGAAATTCACCAAGATGCTTCCAGTCCTTATTTGGTCACGTTTGAAGAAGCTTGCTCTCCAGATAGTATGATCTGTACCAGAGGCTGCAACTACAGTTTTATGTACTCCTGATGATGGGCGCGATGGACTCCCGAAATATTTAGAGTAATTTAGCAGCAAATAAATTTCTGCATACTGTTGCATTTGTTTGATTTATTTAACCTTCAATTGAAGAGTTCGAAAATAAATGAGAGAAAGTTTATAATTTCTGTACATCAGTTAGACTTATATATTAATAAAAATACTTTTTAAAATCATTTTTCATTAAAAATACTAAAACATACAAGAAACCTCATAAAATTGTATTGAGCTGGTGAAATAGGACTTTCTTGCAAAAGAAAACAAGCCTAGAACTTTAGCCCTCACAGGATGGAAACGGCCATGAATGCAGGATAACAAATGCATGCACTCTTACGTCTGAGAAAATCACACAAATCACTGATGAACTTCGCATTTTATTGTGATTGATGGACAGAAGTAGAATGAGCCTGCCTCTCGAAGCCTAATTCAGGTGATATAAACACAATACAATGGAAAATGTACTGAAAAATTGGAGATCACTCTTGGAACAGGATAGCCTGTGATGAAAAATGTGGAATGCTTTTCAGATAGGAAGGCTCAAGCAGCACCAGATGCATTTCACTTTAATGGAGGATCGTGCTGTAGCCTGAATGGACACAAAGTGTAGTGGATATCCATAATTTGTACGTTATGAACCAACATTCTATTAGATGTTCATAATGTGTACTAGAACGCTGTATACTTTAATAAATGTGAAAAACCCGTACTGGATCTTTACTGGATGGACATCCACTGCAGCGAATATTGATAATCTGCGCTAGGTACACTTCTACTGTGTTAAATGTTAATAATTTCTTCCATTTTAGCATAAATTTACGATCTTTACTGAACATAATTCCGGTGCAGTTGAAGCTGATCAGATATACTTGAGATAAGTTACGTGTACTGCAGTGGATATTTAAAATTTCTGCAGCTTAGCTTTCCTCTGTGGCGGATATTAATGGTTTTTTCTTCCTCCTAGACATCAGCTGTATAGGATATAAATATCTACAATGGATAAATATGAACAGTATGATATCTGTCAGAGCGGACATGTTTCTCGATATTGTAAAGTCGAAGTATTAAAATAGACCGATGGCGCTCTTTTCAATTTTATGTACCTGTCCGAATAATCTTACTGCTCATTTGTTGCAAGTACAAAGCACTTTGACATTGCTCATTACCGACAAAATGATGCGCTGTGTTTTCCTTTTCTTTCGTTGACCCCTGCACATTGAAATAATTATGAACACGTAGGCTAAGTTTCATAGCTAATAATGTTAATGTAAAGTGACATGCAAGTACAATTTGACAAGTCTTGTCCTCATTAATGAAGAAACGTTTGATACTAAAACGTCATGAGAGAGACGGGCCTTTTATTTGTAACGACAGAGAAATAAATTAATGTATTAGTTTTCGTGTAATACACTAGATTGCAGACTGTTTTAACAGAAACATCATTGCCAGTGTTGTATTCCTTGACGTGGTACGAAGATTTCACCAACAGGTATTTAAGACTAGCTGTAATTTTACTTACGTTGGTAAGCAAATTACGGCCTTTCCAAAAGGCATTTACCCAAGACTCACAAACTGTCAACATAATTTTGTGCAGATCTCTATCATAAATTTCAATAAAATCGGAAGATAAATGTGGAAATTAAACATCAATTCGTGTTTACGAACACAAGAAACGTGAGTCATATCATATCCTATTTACGCGACACTATAAATTGAGTTTCAATTAAGTTGCCCAATAAACACTCATATGTGAAGTACAAATATCATGTGCCATTTACGTTCTCGTAAAGTAGTTCTTTCGCAGTTTCATGAAAATTCGATTAAAGGTTTAGTCACTGATACAGCATCATGGACGTCATGTCCAAAAAGGTGTCCATTTTCTTATTCAAGAATGCCTAAAATTACTTAAAAAATGGTCTTTTTCGCAAAAGAATATACTATTCTTTTTTAATTTCATGCACAGTGTAATTTCTATTACAGAAATGCAGATGTAAGGAGATACACAGGGTGTTCCAGGAGGAAAGGTCAATATTCTGGGAGGTCGTAGTATCGGTCATTCCAAGAAAAAATGTTTATATTAACTTGTGTCCTATTCCGAACGGTTTCCAACATAGATACTCGACATATAATGCAACATCTCAATGACACTTTCCCTAATAGGTGGATCGGTCGTGGCTGTACCATTAACTGGCCACCAAGATCTCCAGACTTAACCCCATTAGATTTTTGTTTATGGGGTTTGATAAAAAGTAAAGTGTACAGAAAGAAGTGAGTACACGAGACGAACTGCTCGTTAACGTACTGGATGTTATCGCCTGCATGAAGGAAAGTCAAGACGCACTCAGACGAACAACACGCCACGTCTCCACACGAGTTGCAGAGTGCATTGATGTTGACGGTGGAATTTTCGAACATTTATTATAAACTGTACCAATACCGGTGTTAGAAACAGTACGTACACGTAATATCTCTTTCTTATCAACAGATTTGTTGTTGTACATTCAAATAGTTCTATCTCAGAAACCGTTCAGTATGGGACACATGTTCACATAAACATTTTTGTTTGGAATGACCGATACTATGACCTCCCATAATATCGACCTTTCCGCCTAAGACACACTGTATATCAAACATTATGTGTTAGGTTTCATTTTATTTAAATACCATTGCAAAACAAGGGCCTGGAGCGGTGGTACAGCAGGAAATGTTTCAATACCATAAATAAAATAGCGCGGCATTGGGTTAATAACAGTGTCAGTGATTAGCTTTATTTGTTGCATTTATTAACTGCGCATGTTACTTACGGTTACTCGCAGTGTTTAGGGACATATGAACACGTTTAATTCGACTGGTTGATGAACAGGCAAGTTGGAAAGCGGACGTAGCTCTGTGTTGCAAGAAACAGCTTCTGATCTTATTAATTGTTCAGTGTTTTGTTGTTTGGATTGTGATCTGATTTATTACAGCCTATTCTTTCAGCATGTCAACCAAAAACGCCCTCCATAATATACAATAAAATATAGATTATAAAATGTTATTCTTGGTAACAACTTCTACGTGTTTCAGCATCGGAGTGCTATCTTCAGAGAGAGTATTAAAACAAAGGAACACAAGTCCAACACCCCGATCCAGGTTGGACTTGCGTCCCTTTGTTTTAATGGACTTTCTGAAGATTGCACTCAGCTGCCCAAAAAACATGTATGTAGGAGTTGATACCCATCAGGACTTATGTTTCATGATTTGAATTTTATGGAATTTTATAGAGGGAATTTGTTGGTTATTATGTTGAATGTACAAAAATGCAGTGTATGAGTAACAAAAAATCAGCGTAGTATTTTAGCCAATACCTACTTTAAAACGCAACTAGCTATATCGTTTATGTACTGAAAATGGAGGCATTTTAAATTCTTCTGAAGCTTCTGAAAATCGACATATCACGTGTCAAAGCCATAGAGGACCATAATGTAAACCTTCACAGTCACGGAAAGCGTATATATATATATATATATATATATATGTGTGTGTGTGTGTGTGTGTGTGTGTGTGTTAGGTCATACTCGTACACTCTGAAATGTTGAATCACTGGAGCCTTACTCTCAACTTATCAGCATCTAACAGTCAGACTGACTGATTAACTAACTCCAGGAAGCAGAGTCCTTCTTAAAAACCCGGCAGTCGTTTAAATATGTAAAAAATTCCTTTCACATCATGGCATACGGAAATTTGTTTCCTGTTCACAATTGGCTGCCAGTTGTGTCTGTCCTGAGATAATCATATCCACAGCACCCTGTCCTATTTATTTAATATTTTTTTTAAATATTATCCTTCGACCTAAAGCCTAGGCCTTCCAAATGGTCTCTTTTAGTCAGTATTCTTCACTATACAACTCGCTGTAAAATATTACAGTTTATATATATATATATATATATATATATATATATATGTGTGTGTGTGTGTGTGTGTGTGTGTTATTTAATTCTTGTACTCTCTGAAATGTTGTATCTCTGGAGTGTTTCTCTCTCCTTATGTGTATATCACAGACAGACAGTCTG